>Ga0075425_100000106_pt1 | contig 70764 bp, 60 predicted proteins | sample SoiMethybrSBSTD4_FD_75300 | JGI IMG/M metagenome (GOLD analysis project Ga0075425, IMG submission 75300) | Bulk soil microbial communities from a Populus tree surrounding site in Tennessee, USA - Soil MetaG P. TD hybrid SBSTD4 | ecosystem: Environmental > Terrestrial > Soil > Tree plantation...
GCGCTGCAACGTGGGCGTCGCAGCGCTCATCCATTTTCGTGGTTACTGTCCTCACCCCAGCAACCACTTGAGACGGAGGATCCACCAACCGTCTCTCTTGCCCCACAATATACATCGCAATGCTTATGCCGCGCAATAGAGATTTTTGACGTGAGGAAACCCGCCTAAAACCTGCGATTCGATGAAGTTACGAGCATTGGCGCAAGGTCATGATGCAATTCCTTCTCGATGTGTGATGTAGGATTTTCTCGATCGTGAAGATTCTATGCGGCGATTAAATCAACGATCTGATCCGTCTGCGCCAATTTCAGTCCTGATCACGTCCGACAAAGCATTTGCGTGGCTGTTCACTTCACGCTCATCCTCACCTTCGATCATTACTCTTGCCAATGGTTCAGTTCCCGAATAGCGAAGTAAGAGCCGGCCGCGCTCACCCAGCGATCGTTCAACTTCAAGGGCTTTCGCGTGCACGGCTGGGATATTATCAAACGGTATTTTTTCACGCACACGGACATTTAAAAGAATTTGAGGGTACCGAGAAAAGCCCTGCGAAAGCTGCGTCAGCGTCTTCCCTTTGTCCATCATCACTCGCAGAAGGTTGATCGCCGTGATTATCCCGTCGCCGGCAAGACTAGTTTTTGGAAAAATTATGTGACCTGACTGCTCACCGCCGAGGACGGCCTTGGACCGAAGCAACTCTTCCAAAACGTACTTGTCGCCAACGTCGGTTCGAACCAGCTTTATGCCGCGGGATCGCAGCGCAACTTCCAAACCGAGATTCGTCATTACAGTGGAGACAATAAGGTCGTTGTCCAATTCGCCGCGCGAATGCATATAGTTCGCCAACAACCACATCGTCGCGTCGCCGTCGACAAAATTTCCCTCAGCATCAACAAACAACGCCCGGTCGGCATCACCGTCGAAGGCGACGCCGAGGTCCGCACGTTCGCTTAGCACGCGTTGCTGGAGAGTTTCGATATGTAACGATCCGCAGTTGAGATTGATGTTCCGACCATCGGGCTGATTGTTAATTGCGATCACCCGCGCGCCGAGGTTTGCAAACAGTTGCGGCGCCAGCTCAAAGGCTGCGCCATTCGCGCAGTCAACCACCATCGACAACCCATTCAACGAAAGATCGCGCGCAACATCATGCTGAAGATAATTAACGTATCGATTGTGTAACTCGATCGCGTGCGCTCTGGTTTTCGATTCATCGACATCGTTTGGTCGCAGCGCGCTAAAGCGATCAGTAGCAATATCATTTTCGATCTGCCGTTCGGTTACGTCATCCAGCTTTCTTCCCGAAAGATCGAAGATCTTAATGCCGTTGTCCTCGTAAGGATTGTGCGAGGCGCTGATTACTACGCCCGCATCTGCTGCCAAATCGCGCGTTAGAAAAGCTACGCCAGGAGTCGTGATTACTCCGGCGGATTCAATTTCAGCGCCAGACGCCTTCGCCCCGTCTGCTAACTCGCGTTCGATTGACCGGCCCGATTCGCGCGTGTCCCGGCCAATAATGATGCGCGGATCTCGCCCACGATGCTGTTCGGCAAGATGGGTCGCCAGAGATGCGCCAACAATACGAACAGTCGCGCCGTCCAGCGGGAATTCTCCCGCTTTTCCGCGAATGCCGTCGGTGCCGAAAAGCTTCTTATGGTCTTTCGGCTTCAATTTGTTTCCTGGATTTTCAGTTCAGAGATTAGATCGCTCGACATTGTTATTTCGCTGCGCGCCCAGAGACAAGAAACCAAAGCACCAGGGTGATCGCCAGCGCCAGGAGTTTCAAACTCCAATCTTCGATGAAGATGCGTCGCAGCCAACGCTCGATCGCGTTGCTCGGTTCCGGCAATCGTCTTGTCTCTCGCAACGGCATATTCTTGATTAGGCCGACGCCACTTCTTCGGTTTCTGCCGACTCAGTCGCGTGTGGATCTGTTGCAGCTTTTCCCGAACCGCTCCGCCCTTCAATCTCTTTGTAGATGGCCGCGCGCAAACGCGTCGGCTCGAGCGCCCGCTTAATACGTCCGCGGCGCACAAATGATATCAAACCGGTCTCTTCTGAAACGACAACCGCAACCGCGTCCGAATCTTCAGTGATTCCCAAAGCGGCGCGATGCCGCGTGCCGAGATCTTTCGACAGCAAAGGATTCAGTGACAGCGGCAGAAAGCACGATGCAGCTGCAATTCGATCGCCGCGAATTATGATAGCTCCGTCGTGAAGCGGTGACGCCGGATTAAAAATTGAGACGATCAGATCGTAACTGAGTTCCGCATCCAATCTCACGCCGGCATCGACGATTCCCTTCAAACCTATGCTGCGCTCGATGACGATCAGCGCGCCCGTTTTGGTCGAAGCCAGAGTTGTCGCCGCCAAAACAATCTCGTCGTAAATGCTCGCGCCGAATTGCCCGCGATGCTTGCGCGAAAACGGCACGCGAAATCGATTGCCGAAACTGATCAAGCCCTGTCGAATCTCATTCTGAAACAAAACGATGACTGCGAAGCCGACATATAACAGAGCGCCACGCAAAACAAATTCAAGCGTAACCAGTCGAGCACGGACAGAGAGCCAATAAAGAAACGCAAACACCGTCAGGCCCGCGGCCATCGGCGCTGCGCGCGTTCCGCGCAGCAGCTTCAACACACCGTACACGACGAAGAACACGAGCACGATGTCCGCGATCGACCGGGGCTCGATCAAACGCAGCAGGTATTCAGAAATCGGTGCGAATAACAGCAACATGTTCGCTATAGTCCACTGCCTATCTGATGCTCGTCATCGCATCAGCGTTTCAACCAAACTATTGAGGGAAGATCCCCGCAGATAGTCGCGCCCAGCGCCCATAGCCTACAGACGCTCCGCTAGGATTATCGCGGAAAAAAGGAAGTGAGGCAACGGTCTTTTGGGCGCAACAACCGGAAACGAAAGGTGGACGAATAGTGTTTACTCAAAAGCGACTTGGGAGTAACATGTCGCCGACTCAAAACCAGCGACGATGTAACGACGAATCTCCACTTCGCGTTTGTTGATGAAGATCAAGAGCCCACCCCTTCGTTTTACCCGTTCCGGGAGTACAACTGCGCACGCCTTGATATTTCTATGCTTCTCAGTTTTCTTCGGCGCAACAGCCTATGCGCAAGTAAGCTTCGTGCACTTAACCGACCCTCACATCTTCGACGACAACTGGCAGACTCAAAATCCACCGGTTGACGAAGACAACCGCCTGGACAACCAAGCTGCTTTGACCTCATGCATGTCTGAAATTAAGGAACGCATGAAGCGCGGCGCAACCTATGACTTTGGCGTCATCACAGGCGATCTGGGAATCGAGTTTCTTGTGCAGGAAGCTCGTACATCGGCAAAAGGCGCAGATGCAAACGAGTTCGAAAAAATAGTTGCGAAGAAATTAGAAAGAGCCGGCACCGAGTTCGCCAACCAGCTCGCCTTAAGCAGGGTCAAGATTTGGCTTTTCGTTCCCGGCAACAATGACGTCCTGTGTGAAGATCCCGCAAACATCCGTTATTACCACACGTTCGTCACGGCGGTGAAAGCCGCGTTTGATAACTCGAACAACGAAACGCTGGCGAGGGACCTTTGTCCGCCAGACGGTTCAAATTATTCGAAATCGGATTTGATTCAGATCAAAGGCTACGCATTCATTGGCTTCAACGATAGCTCATTTAAGAATAGCGAACCCGACAAGGAAGAGCAGAAACAGTGTCCTCAAACAAACCGCATCACCGTTTATGCGCCCTTTCAAAAAATCTACGCTGTTCAAGTCGAGGATTTATTGAAGAATGACAATTCCAAGTATGCCTACGTCTTCTATCACATTCCCGAGATAGATGATCCTTACCTGGTTACGCTCAAACTGGATCAGGAGCCGTTGAAATCGAGAATTGCAAATAAGGCGGCGATTGGAAACTCGTTTTATGACTCCGCCTGGTACGTGCAGCGGGACGTGCGCGACGAGTGGAACAAGGTGGTAATGAATTCAAAGGTGCGCGGATTGTTCGCCGGTCATTTTCACGATAACAGGCGGCAATCGTACCTGGGGTTTCAGTGGCTCAGGACACCTAACTACGCACCGGAAACGCTCTCAAAACTGCACGTTTCTCCTCCGCTGGCGCTCAAACTGCAATATGACAAAAGCGAGCGGGCGCGTGGATTTGAGGAGGTTTATATCGACGATAAAGGTGAAGTGAGCGCGCGAATACTTTGGTTGAACGAGGGGACCTGGGGATTGGCCGACGACGTCGGGGCTAAAGAAAGCGAATCGCTGCGGCAATTAAACCTCGGTGATATCTACGCAAGTAACGGCCAACTCAAAGAAGCCGAAGCGGCGTACGTCAAGGCAGCAGAAAGCACTTGGCCCCCTACGCGCCAGCGCGCTATGTCATCGGCCGCAGGAGTTATCGCGAAGCAGAATTCGTTTTCGGAAAAGTATGTGTCGGCACCGATGCGCGCGGCATTAGCAACCGCCGCCACAACTGCAGGCTCAATCGTCCTTGCGCTTGTCGCCCTCGCGGTACTGATCCTGGTTGTCACTCCATTTGCACGTGACATCGGAAGCTGGAGAGGCCGTAACAAGATCAGAATTATTGCGACTTCAAACAATGACGACCTCATGGGCGCGGGCTTCGAACAAATCATAATGATGATTCATGGCCGGATGGCTTCACACTACAGCCGCCGGCACGCGCTGCTGGTGGGCAGGCAGCCATTGCCGATGTTGTTTAGATCGCAGACGGGTGAGCTGGCCGACCTGGCTGAGTCGGTTGCGCCAGGCGCCGTAGGCAAGGTGATCGGCTGGCTCATAAAGAGAACCGATAGTCCGCAGTACACAATCGCGGGCACAATCCAATTCCCATTCGCAAGGGGAGTTTTCATCAGACCTTTTACGGGCGCGATTTTCGTAGCGCTTTCGGAACGCGGCGTTACTTTGAGAACTTGGCACAAAACGGGAGAAGATGCGGACTTCGCGGATGAGGAAATAAATTTGACGTTTAAGTCGATCAAATACTTAGTGACGCATCAAAATCCATGATCCGAAACGAAACCGAAAATTTTGAAGCTTTTGATTTGGTCGCAAGCGCCTTGGAGGAACTCGAACTCCATGAAGCATCAGTAAAAGCGCACAAGGCTGAAGAAGACAAAGATACGCGCAGAAGTGCCCCTGCTGAAGGTGAAAACTCCAGCGCCGCGTGGGAACAGCCGGCCTTGGACAACGCCAAACGCTATCTCGAAAAGGCGTTGAAGCGACCTTCAGCCACTTCAGTCGAAGATCAAGATACTTTGACAAAAGCTCGCGAACCTAAAGGGGACGAAGAATACTTCAAAGCGCACTATCTCGTAGCAATCACAGACTACTTTAGCGGCGAGCCAAACAGGGCAATAAACCTGTTCGAGCACATTTTGAATCCGCAGCCACCCGACACAAGCGCTCACCGGGCGGCAAAGAAAGCACGCGAGACCGCGGACAAAGCGTTCATTGACGAGGTCCACTACAATCTTGGAGCTGCATACTTCGAAGCGGGAAAACTTACAGCCGCGATCAGCGAATTCGACGACGTCATAAAATCCACCGAGAAAACGGATTTGTCTTTGGAGTTATTAGCGCGCTCGGCTAAGGCCTTAGCCCACGCCAAATACTGGCAACAACGCCGCGACAAAGCTGATTCGAACCAAGCGTGGGAAGAAATCCGGCAGGTCAAACCGCGATTGCGAAAGGACAACATTTTTCTTTTCCGAATCGGCTGGCGAAACGGAATCATTCTTCGAAAAAGAAAGATTGACAAAAAGACCGCCCGCTTAATAGTGCGAATCATCGCCGAGGCGCGACATGAGCTCGACCGCAAAGAGTCACCAACGGTCGCGGGCGCGGCTTGAGCTATCTCATCTCTTCCGACGCTTCAGTTGACCCTTTCGAAAAAAGCCAACCAATTCGCCTGATTGACTGATCACCGCGACCGCGCCGACGCCGTTGTGTTCGATCAATTGATTGACGCTTTCGAGCGTCGCGTTCTGCGGAACGAAGAGTTGCGAACTCACCGTGCGCATGGTGTCGCGCACGCGCAGTCCGCGCCACTTCTCCCGCGGAATCTTTTTCAAATCTTCAAGCGAAAGAATTCCAAGCAGTCGTCGATCGTGGGCCACGGGAAAGCTGGAGTGACGATGCATCGGCAGAACTTGATCGATGAAGTTACTAATCGGCAGATCGGGTTCGATCGCAACCGGAGGCGACATCGCATCGGCAACTGTCGCCGGATCTCGCGCGCTGCGCACAACGCTAGTGGCTGCGCCTAAAAGAAAGACGCCCACCAGCACGGACCACAGCCCCATGAAATACGCGTGAAATGTCGGCGCGACAACCATGTAGATTCCGAAAGCGATCAGCACCAGCGACATCAACTGTCCGCAAAAGCCCGCAATGCGCGTCGCATCACGAATGTTTCCGCTGCGCTTCCAGATGATCGCGCGCAGTACGCGCCCCCCATCGAGCGGATAGCCGGGAAACAAATTGAAGACGGCCAGCAGCAGATTGCCCGCGCCGATGAAAAAGAAAAATGCCGTGCCGAAATTGAATCGCAGCGTCGTCGTCAGCAGCATTCCGGCAAAAGCGATCAAGGAAAAAATAAAACTCGCGGCAGGACCGGCGACAGCAATGCGAAATTCGGCTTTGGGATTCTCGGGCTGGGTTTTCAAACGCGCGAGTCCGCCGAACGGATGCAACACGATCTCCTCAATGTCAATCCCTTCAATCCGCGCCATCAGCGCGTGCGACAGCTCATGCCCAAACACCGAAAGAAAGAGGGCTAACGTAGTAACTATGCCCAACGTCCACGCGAGAAAATCTCCCGTCGGCGGAATGCGTAGAGTCCCGAGCTGCAGCGGATATTTGCGGACGTTCGCCGCGATCAACGCGACGCTCATCGCGAAGACGATGAACCAGCGATAATCGATGCGCACCGGAATGCCGTAGACGCGCGCAACCAGAATTTGTTTTTTAAAGAGAGTCTTGACGTTGATGGCCATTCGAAACCCTTAGACGCTCGCCAGCCGAGCAAGTTCCGATTCAGCCTCACGCGCTGCTGATCGCGTGTTGCCATTCGACTTCGAAGAGGGGCACTGGTTGTTCGCGATTCTTCACGCTGATCGGATCGCGGGCGGCCAATTGATAACGCGAGCGCGCAGCCTGGGCGGTCACTTCGCTGACGAGAATCTCGCCGGCCTTGGCGTTTGATTCGAGGCGCGAAGCCGTGTTCACCGAATCACCAATCGCCGTGTATTCGGATCGTCGTTCAGATCCGATGTAACCGACGATCACTTCGCCAGTGTGCAGTCCGATGCCGATGCCAATCTCCGGGTAACCTTCAGCGCGCAACTCGTCGTTGATGCTCAACATGCGTCGCTGCATCGCCACTGCGGCGGACATGGCGTTAGCGGCGTCTTTCGGGGTAACCGTGGGTGCGCCAAACAACGCCATCAATCCATCTCCGAGATATTTATCGAGGGTTCCGCCGTGCGCGAAGATAATGTCGGTCATTGCCGAAAAATAACGATTGAGCAGTTGCACGATCTTTTCCGGCGCCGCGTGTTCGGAAATGCGTGTGAAGCCGCGAATGTCAGCGAACAAAATGGTTATCGTTTGCGTGACGCCGCCGAGCTTGAACGAGTTGGGATTCTCGAGCATCTGCTTCACGACGTACTCAGGCAAGAATCGTGAGTAGTTCGCGCGCGCAACTTCTTCCTTCGCCAGCCGTTCGTGGGCGCGCACGTTCTCGACCGCAATCGCAGTCTGCGCCGCTACCGCGCTAATCAATTCGAGATCGTCGGGTTTGAATGCCGAAAATGGATCGAGACGATCGGCATATAACGCGCCGTGCACGCCTGCTTCAGTAAAGAGCGGCGCGCAAATCGTTGAGCGCACACCCTGCGAAACGATCGAATCAACGCCGGCAAATTGTTCGTCAGCCGCCGCGTCCTGCGACAGAAGCGCGACGCGATCCTTCATCACCTTGCGCGTGATGGTGCGGCCAATCGTCATCTTGCGCGCATGGGCTTCCAACTTTTCATCGCGCGCCCGCGTGGCAATCGGAAACAACTTGGCTTCGTCTGCGTTTTGTTCAGTGACGATGCCTTCGGCCAGCAGCGCGATCACGCGATCAGCCGGCGTCGAACGAAAGATTATGTCCGTGGCCATCTTGAAGATGCGATCGAGATCGAACCCGGCGCCGAGCGCCTTACTCATTTCGTAAATCTCGCTGAGGATGTTTGCCTTTCGTTGCAGCGATTCGAGCACTTTATCGCCACGCGGCGCAGCGGTGCCGCCTACGCCCGGATCGGATTGACGCAAGACTGTAGTGAGCACGTCTTTCGCCGACATCAACAGTTGGGTATGGCCCAGGGGCTTATCGTCAAAACTCAAATCGGCGGTGCGCTCTTCTTTGGGTTGCTCAAACCGCAACGTGCTCGCGCCAATGGTCACGCGGTCGCCGTTCTGCAACTTGTGGTCGAACTTTTGTTCGCCGTTGATGAAGACTTTGTTGGCGCTACGCTTCAGCTGGCCGTTGACCATGATCCCGTCGATGATCATGAACGAGCCATCTTCGTTCGATTTAATGTGCGCGTGATGGCGCGAAGCGCGCGGGTCGTCGAGCACGATTTGATTGTCGGGCGCGCGGCCGATCAGGCAGAGCGTGTGCGAGTTGAGTTGATGTTGCGCCTGGCGTCCGCTGGCGTCGGTAACTTTTAAGAGGGCCATAGACGGTAATTCAAATGGATCTTAAGATTAAATTCGCGCGTCGATTCTACAAGGTTTGGGCCGATTCAGCCTAACAAACTTCGCTTTGTAACTCTTGCGCCCGGCTCGACACGATGACATGATGTCGCCGCCCCGACGGCTGCCCCTCGAAGTGGATTTCGGAGGATTCCCATGCTCAGCCTCAAACCCGCGCTCTTGCTCATCTCGATCATTATCGTAGCCCCATTCGCTTCTCAGATCAGCAAAGCGCAAACGCCTGACGCGAAGCCGAAACCAACCGGATCGATCTCGGGCCACGTGACAATCGATGGGAAAGCCGCAGCGGGAATCCCAATTGCTGCGGTTGCCGGCAACAACATTAATCATCGCGATTCTGCGGCGCGCGCTATCACCGACGTCGAAGGCTATTACCTGCTTTCGGGACTCGCCACAGGTCAATATCAAATTTGGACGCTTACTCCAGGATTTGTCGCTGCGCCGGGTACCTCTTCAAATTACTATTCTTACTACGGCTCAATAAAAAGTATTTTTCTAAACACGAACGAAGCGGTTGCGAATGTGGATCTAAAACTGATCCGCGGCGGCGTAATGACTGGCCGCGTCATGACCGATAAAAATAAGCCGGTAGTCGGCGAGGCAGTTGCGTTGCAATCCCTCGACGAGCGTGGGAACCCGCTTCCCGGGACTTTCGGTTCAGCTTACGATCAGATGTACCAGACAGATGACCGCGGCATTTATCGAATCTACGGTTTGCCGCCCGGCCGTTATCGCGTCAGCGTCGGATCCGATCAAGCAAATGAGGGCATGGTTCGCGCCCGCCATTATGAGAAGACTTTCTATCGCGATCCTAATGACGAATCGAAGGCCGGCACCGTTGAATTAAAGGAAGGCGATGAGGCCGCCAATATCAATATGAAAGTAAAGAGTGCCGCGCCGAGTTACTCGGTCGCCGGTCGAGTGGTCGACGGTGAAACAGGTTTGCCCATCGCGCGCGCGGGAATCAGATTTGTGCCCGTGAGCAAGAATAACGGCCCGCCCCCACCCGGTATCGGAATACAGACGGATGATCGCGGCGAGTTTAGCTTCAGTGGTTTTGGGGCGGGTCACTATGGAGTCTATGCCACGTCTGAATCCTATGGCGGAAATTACTACAGCGATCCTGTCTATTTTGACGTCAGCGACAAAGACATCACCGGGATAGAGATCAAAACGACTCCGGGACTGAGCGTCAGCGGTGTGGTCACCGCGGAAGGATTCTCAACCAAAGAGCTGTTGGCGTTGGTTCCCGGTTTGAGTGTTTCTGCCGGCGGAAATTCGTCGACAGGTAATCAGTTTCGCGTTGGCGGGCGCAGTGCCGTCGGGCCGGACGGAAGCTTTCAAGTGGAAGGTCTGAGGCCGGGCGCCGTATCGGTGTTTGTAGCGAAGCAACGTCCTCCATTTGTTGCGCCGAGGATCGTGCGCCTTGAGCGAGACGGCGTTCCCCAAAGCGAACCAATAGATTTGCAGCAATCAATATCGGGTTTGCGCATCGTCATTGATTACGGCACTGGAGTCGTTCGTGGAACCGTGAAGTTTGAAGGCGAGACTTCGATCAGCGACGCGCGCATGTACGTCTCCTGCAAGCGTGAAGGCGCCAGGGACGGTCCAGGCACTTGGGTCGACGCCCGCGGAAATTTTCTGATCAGCAATGTGGGTGAAGGCACTTATGAAGTCACGCTTCAGGTCAATGCCCTGACGCCACGGCCATCCCGGCAAATTCCTATCCAGAAACAATTGGTCAAAGTCGCGAACGGCGCTGAGTCCGAGGTGAACTTCATCATCGATCTGACTAATAAGCCATGAGGCTAATGATGCGAGTTAGCTGCACAATCTTAGCTCTCGTTTTTGCGTCGCTATTTTATTCTTCCGTTTGCGTCGCTCAACAGCAGAGTGCGAGCGCAGCATCTTCGCAGAAACCTACCGGCACAATTACCGGACGCGTGATCAATTCTGATGGAGAGCGTCTGGTGGGCGCCACGGTCTACGCGAACGGCGTGGGATCAAACCTGCGGCGGCAAAGCGCTACCACGGATACTAATGGTGATTTCAAGATCGAACGATTGGACGCGGGACTCTATCAGCTTACCGCCGCGATGCCGGGCTACGTGCCGTTATTCTTAATGCGATCGAATGAGTCGCCGAACTATTACCGTATCGGCGATTCGGTAACGTTAACCTTATTCAAGGGCGGAGTGATCACGGGAACGGTTGCCGGGCCGGATGGCCCACTCATTGCCGCGGGCGTCTTTGCAACTCGAGTGCGCGATGAAGCGGGAAAAAAACTGGCGTCGCCGATCGGTTTTAACGAGCGTCAGACTGACGATCGTGGCGTGTTTCGTTTCTACGGTTTGCCGCCGGGAGGTTACTTGCTCTCGGCCGGAAAACCTCGCATTGGCTTACTCGCTCCCACGGCTTATGACGCGTACGCGCCGACTTACTTTCCATCCGCAACCCGTGATAATGCTTCCGAAATTTTGGTGCACGAAGGCGATGAAGTTACGGCTGACATTCAATTTCGCGCCGCCACCGGTTACATCGTAAGCGGTAAAGTTGCGGGCGTCTTTGTTCCTGAAATAGGTTTCGCGCAGGGAGCCACGCTCGCCCTGACCAACGTGCGCAATCGCACGGAAATCACGACTACTGGAACGACCAACGAAGACTCCGGGTTCGCGTTCTATGGCGTACCTGAGGGCGAATACGAAGTTGTCGCGTCGCAGTACTTGCAATCTCGCGATGAATTAAAGTCAGCGCCGCGTCGCGTGACTGTGCGTGGTGCGGATGTAAACGGAATCGATCTGACATTGGCTCAACAAGCATCGATCGAAGGTCGAATAATTTTCGAACATGATCCAAAGGCAGCCTGCGCGACCCGCAGGGAAACTGCCGCGCAGGAGACACTCGTTTACGTAAGGCAATTTGAATCGAAAGGCGCTCCGCCTGCAGAAACTGAAGCGGCAGAGCCGCCGCCTGCACCCGCAAACTACGCGAGCCTCGCCGTCGGCGACGCAAAAGGATCGTTTATCTTCCGAAACCTTCCACCAGGTTCTTATGTGATCGATCCAGTTGCTCCCGCCAGCGGCTGGTACGCACGATCGGTCGCGATTGCATCCGCTTCATTGAGAGCGCCGCGGACGGCCGTCGGCAGTTCGCTCGGCGAAGGTATTTCAGTAAAGAGCGGTGAGCGAATTTCGGGCGTGACGATAACGATTGCCGAAGGCGCGGCGAAGTTGCGTGGAAAGATCACCCTCGCCGAAGGCCAATCGCTTTCCGCGAATCTTCGCGTTTACATGATTCCTGCTGAGCGCGAAAATGCCGACAACGTGTTGCGATTCTATGAAGCGCGACCGGATGCAGACCGCAGCTTCACGATCGACAACGTCGCGCCGGGCCGGTATCTGATCGTCGCGCGGCTGAGGGAAGAAAACGATCTAGGCACTGCGAAAGTAATTCGGCAGGACGGAACCTTTCGCGCCAAAGTAGTTCATGACGCGGAAGCTTTAAAGAAAGACGTCGTGTTCAAGCCGTGCGAGCAACTCGCCGACTACCAATTGCCGTACTCTCCTCCAACATCTCAACAGTAAGTCCAAAATTTCGTCGGCCGGCTTGGCGACATCTATTTTCGAGGCCCAAACATCGAAACGGTTCGACTGAAAAGGAAACTTAAAACCTCGCCGGTCGTAAAAGAGACGACGCAAGCTGCGACTGCTATCGTTGTTGTGATAGATTTGTTACTTCCAACTAAACGTCGTGATGAGAGGCGGGCTACTGCCCGCCAAATTAATTGATAAGAGATGATGTCGGGTCAAAGCCCGATCCGAAAACGCCCGACGCCGGAGTTCATGTGAAAAGATTACTGCTGATTCTCGCGCTTATTTTTCCTTTTGTTGCGCCGTTGACTGCGCGGCCGATTCAGCCGCAAACGAATCTGTTGCGGCAATCGCAGGGCGCTGCGCCGGCGAAGACTGTTGCCGGCAAACCCGCCGCGGACATCGAGAGCAAAGTTCTCGCGAACGGTCTGGAGATCATCGTGCTCGAAGATCATTCAGTGCCGGTCGTGACGATCGAGCTTGCGGTGCGCAACGGTTCGTTTACCGAACCGCCTGAGCTCAACGGCCTGTCGCACTTGTACGAACACATGTTCTTCAAAGCGAACCGCGCCGTCGCGAATCAGGAAGACTACCTGCAAAGAATCGGCCAGCTCGGCATCGCCTATAACGGCGAGACCCGCGAAGAAGTCGTCGAATACTACTTCACGACGACCAGCCCCAACGTCCGCGCGGCCATGAACTTCATGCGCGACGCCACTCGTTATCCATTGTTCGACGAAAAAGAATTCGAGCGCGAACGTCAGGTGGTCATCGGCGAAATCGATCGCAACGAGTCTGAGCCTGGCTACTACCTGAACAAAGAAATGAATGATCGGCTCTTCTACAAGTATCCAAGTCGAAAACAGCCGCTCGGTAATCGCGCGACGGTTTCAACTGCGACGACGGCGATGATGCGTTTGATTCAGGGCCGCTATTACGTGCCGAACAATTCCGCGCTGGTGGTGACCGGCGACGTGCAGACAGCTGACATTTACAAAATCGCGCAGGAGTTTTTTGGTGATTGGCCCCGCCGCGAGAAAGACCCATTCGCCGAGTTCCCACTGGTCGAACATCCGCCGTTGGAAAAGAGCGAGGCCAACGTCATCAAGCAGCCGGTGACGAATGTCCTGATCGAGATTGGTTGGCACGGTCCGTCGATCGGAAAAGATGATGCCGCAACCTACGCAGCTGATACTTTTTCGTTCATCATGCAGCAGCCCGATTCGCGCTTTCAGCGAAATCTCGTCGACACCGGATTGGTAAACGGGGTTGCGATTGGCTATTACACGCAACGAAATGTCGGGCCGATAAACGTAATTTTTCAGACGACTCCCGACAAAGCGAAGGCTGCGCTGAAGGCGGTCTATAACGAAATCGCGCACTTCAACGACAAGGACTATTACACCGACGAGCAACTCGAAAGTGCGAAGGCCCTGCTTGAAGCTGACGATCTTTACTCGCGTGAAAAATTCGACGAGTACGCGAAGACGCTGGGTTTCTGGTGGTCGTCGACGGGCATCGACTACTTCCGCGGCTACCTCGGCAATCTGCGTCGCACGTCGCGCGCGGACATCAGCCGCTACATCACGACTTACATTCAAGGCAAGCCGCACGTCTCGCTGGCGCTGATTTCCGAACAGGGACAGCAGCAGGCAAAGCTGACGCCGGAAGATTTGATCGGACAGTAAAACTCAGTTGCCATTTGTCATTTGAGATTTGTCATTTGTCATTTGGCGGGAGTAGCGTTGAACGAAGAAGCACTTCATCACCATTGATTTAGGTTTGAAAATGATTAATGACAAATCTCAAATGACAAATGAGAAATGGTTTTCGCGTCGAATGCTATTTGGCTTGTTGCCAATAATTCTGTGCACAATAATTGGAGTTGCGACGGCGCAGACCCCAACGCCGAGTCCAACGCCGGTTCCTTCCCCCGATTTTCAAAGCGTAATCGCGCGACAAGCGGCGCTGGTCACTGAATTCGACGTGAACGGATTGAAAGTGCTCATCAAGAAGCGCGAAGGTAGCCAGACAGTCGCTGCCGGACTTTTCATTCGCGGCGGCGTCGCGAATTACAGTTCGACGAACGCAGGCGTAGAAGCTTTCATGCTGAACGTTGCGAGCGAAGCCAGCGCGAATTACCCGCGCGAACGGCTGCGCAAAGAATTGGCGCGGATGGGCACAGTGTTCGGCGAGTCTGTGAACTATGATTACTCGGCGCTGTCGATGAACTCGACCCGGTCAAACTTCGATCGCTCGTGGGACATTTTCACGGACATCGCGCTGCATCCGGCGTTCACAAAGGAAGATGTCGATCTGGTCAAGTCACGCCTGGTTGCAAGCCTGAGCGACGATGAAGACGAACCTGATTCTTTTTTGCAACGTTTGCAAGAGAAAGTTGCTTATGCCGGTCATCCTTACTTGAATCGTCCCGAAGGAACCGCGGAAACCGTCACCAAACTCACCGCGGAAGATTTGCGCGCATATCATCAGCGCGTGATGCAGACGTCGCATCTGTTGCTGGTGATCGTAGGAGATCTCGACGCGACGCAACTGAAGTCGCGACTTGCGACGACGTTCGGAAAACTCCCACGTGGTGATTACAAAGCGCAAACGCCGCCGCCACTCGCATTCAACTCATCGACTCTTGACGTGACGACTCGTGAATTACCAACGAACTATATCCAGGCATTCTACACAGCGCCGCCGATCACTTCGCCGGACATCTATCCGATGTACGTCGCGTCTTCGCTCTTGCGCGACCGGGTTTTTGAAGAGGTCCGCGTCAAGCGCAACTTGTCATACGCGCCCGATGCTTTCCTACGCACGCAGGCCGCAAACATCGGCGGCATTTACGTCACGGCAGTCGACGCGAATCAGGCCGTGCGCGTGATGCTGAACGAAATGACGCGGCTGCAACGCGAGCCGGTCAGCAAAGACGATATTTCGTCAATCATCGCGCAGTTTCTGACCACGTATTACATCGGACAAGAGACGAACGCCGCACAGGCCGGAGGTTTGGCCCAGTACGAATTAATCGGTGGCGGCTGGCGAAACTCTTTGCAGTTTCTCGAGAAGCTGCGCGCCGTAACGCCCGACGACGTGCAACGCGTTTCGCAGAAATACATGAAGAACCTTCGCTTCGTTGTCCTGGGTAATCCGTCGGCAATTGATAAGACCGTGTTTGTGGGACAAGCGGGAAACTGAGAGAGTCTCCGAGGCTGAAAAAAGTGTTGCCAGCGCAGATAGATTGTCTAGAATAGTCTCATGGTTTCAATACCAATCGAAGAAATGACAATTGAAGAGAAGCTTCAAACGATGGAAGCACTATGGGCCGATCTGTGTCGCCACGAAAAGACGTTGCCGGTATATCAGTGGCAGAAAGATGTTCTCGATGAACGAACGCGGCTAATTGAAGAAGGCAACGCCCGCTTTATCGATTGGGAACAGGCAAAGACTGAGATCGCCGACGAGACTTCATGAAAATCGTAATTCTCGATGCGGCTAAGCAAGATTTAATACAAGGGTTTCATTTTTACGAAGAACAAGGCACCGGCTTAGGCACTTACTTCCTTACAAATCTCTACGCCGACATCGAGTCGCTCCGGATTTACGCTGGAATTCACACCAAACCATATCGAGGCTATTACCGGCTACTCTCCAGTCGATTTCCCTTTGCTGTTTTCTACAAAATGGAAGAGAGGACGATATTCATCTACGCAGTGCTTGACTGTCGTCGGAGTCCGGCCTGGATTCGAGATCGATTAGGTCGCTCATGACTTTCTGCCTTCTGCCGCTTGCCTCCTGCTTCCTGCTTTCTGCTTCCTAGAATCTGACGTGCTCTTCCGGTGCGCCTTTCTTGCAATCTTCGCACTCTTCGGCTGAGTTGTAGAACTTCTCGTCGAAGTCAACCAGCGACTTAATCGGCACGCCATCCAATTCGCTCGGCGCAGTGGTGAATCTCACGATCGCACCGCAACCGATGATCGGAGCGCCCAGTTCGCGCACCAACTTCACCGTCTCTTCGATGGCGTGACCGCTGCGGATGATGTCGTCAACGATGATGCAAGGATTGATCTCGCCCTGATTGACGTACTGGCGAAACATGCGCTGGCCGTTTTCCTGTTCGGCCCAGTAAATCTGTTCGGCATTCAGCGCGTCGCGCACGCCGAAGGCCACTGGGATGCCGCCGGAACTTGGACTGATGATGGAGACCTTTGGCAACTGACTCGCGGTGTCGCGCTCGACGCGAAACTTGCGGCTAAGGGCCACGGCCAAAACTCGTGCCGTATCGTAATAACGAAACGCGAGCGGCATTTGAAAATAGTGTGCCGTGTGTTTGCCGTTTGGATAAATGAAGTGACCTTCGCGAAACGCGCCGGTGCGCCGAAGGATTTGCATAATTTCATCTGGCGACGGAATCAGTTGCACGCCTTGTGCTGGCATAGAGTCTCCTTAATTGAATTGATGAGTAATGAGTCATGGGTGATGAGTGATTGCCGCTAATCAGACGTCACTCATCACTCATTACGCATAACTCATCACCGGCGGCGGCGCGTAGCATAGCATCATTGCTTCGACTTTTCACTGAGCGATATCGCACGTTGAATCAGTCTTCGCTGATCGTTTGAAAGCTCTGCCGGCAACTCGTTAAGCGTGAACCATTGCGCCTGCTTGATTTCAAAACTCGACGGCTTCGGATCGCCGATCACGCGCGCGCGAAAATAGATTTCGACTTGTCGCGGGCGTGGCAGCGTGCGCGCGAACAAGAACTCAACTTCATCGATTTCGATGCTGACTTCTTCGCGCAGCTCGCGCCGCAGACCATCCTGCGGTTGTTCTGATCTGGAAAGAAATCCGCCCGGGATTCCCCAGCCGCTGTCCGGCCGAAAGACATGCTCGAGTAAAAGAATCCGGCCATCGTCGTCAAACAACATCGCTCCGGTGGTCACGGTGAAACGGCTCTGGCCCATGCGCACCATTCGTCTGCGAATTGCGCCGGGCATGTATTTCCAAATTGCGCCGAGAATGTTGGTCAACATTCGCGTCAGAGAATATCACGGTCGCACGACTCGGCATTCACGAGGATTTTTCAGGAACTGAAACATAATCGCCGCGTAAAGAGTCTCGTGACCCCGGCGCTTATCAATGGCGGATTCGTACTTCTCGCTGTAGTTGTGTCATTCATAGTTCTGTGTACTTTGATATCGATCATCATCAAAGAATGGTACAAGCGGCTATGAAAGACGCTATGCGCATTGACGCCGCCCTCCTCGATCTTTAAGATTCGGGCAAAAGATCGGTCCGTATAACACGAAGATCATGTCCGCCAACACTTCAGATCTAAACACGACGCCACAATCAGTCACGGTCGGAACACCGGCCGTTCCCAAACGGATAACGAACGCGCAGACCGTCTGTAACGAGCGCAACGAGAAAAACAAACTCTGCAACGGTCATTTGAAGCAATTGAAGACGGCCGGCGAAGCTTCAGAGGTCCATCTCCGCGGCGACGACGTGCTCTACAAGTGTCACGCGTGCGGCACGATTTATATGGGCCCGCCACTGGGCCATGTGCGCGACCCTGAGAAACAGAAACGATTTGTCGAAGCTGAGTTGTCAGCGCTGCTGCAAGCCGCCGGTGGCACCTTGCCGGTAATCCAGAAGAATGAAAAAGGCGTTTACGTGATCGTCGAAGGCGAAGGCGCTGCGCACGGACACGCCGCGCCGGCTCCTGCTGCGAAACCCGCGCCGGTTGCTAAACCCGCAGCCGCTGTAACACCCCCGGCAGTCGCAGCCACACCATCCGCGCCCGCGACGCAGGCAACGACCGTCGCCGAGAAAGCGATGACGCCGCCGGCCCCGAAGGCTGCTGCCGAACCGAATCGGGAATTGAATAAGCGATCGACGTACGCAGGAGTTGCCGACACTGGACCAGTGCCCGGCGAAACAAAGGAAGAAAAGATCGCCCGTCTGCAAAAAGTAGTTGCCGGGGCAAAGCAACGTGCGGAAGAGGGCGGAGGCGAACACGTCACCGTCGTCGATTCATCGCCGAGCGCTGATGCACATCGACCTGCCGCCGAAGCTCAAGCTGAAACCGGAGCAGCCTCAGCCGCGCCTTTGAGCATGCCCGCAGCCACGGCTTCACCGGTTGCCGGCGCAGAGACTCCGGGGGACCTTGCGCCTGATACGGTGGCGCCGGCGACAACACCGACGCCGACAACTTCTCACTCAAGCAGTGGCGAGCCTGATCGGACTTTGATGAAGCGATCGACTTATTGTGGTGTGCAGGATACCGGACCCATTGCCGGCGAGACCCACGAACAAAAGATTGAGCGATTGACGAAGGTGGCGGCGGCAGCAAAGCAACGGGCGGAAGGCGGATGATCCGAAGCTACGGGTTTAGATCTCGCCAAAACGATCACTCTTGATTCGTGAACCGCGAAGCGGTTTCGACCTCCAGCCCAACGTTGCCGCAGGCTACGTTGGGGTTGTCATGAATCAAGGATCAAATCAGACGCGTCCATTCCCGCAACCCTGACAGGGTTGCGCCAAATCATCAACAATTACGGTCACCCAACGTTGCCGCAGGCTACGTTGGGATATTGCGAACAACGAAAGATCTACCGCGAAGCGGTTGCGTCATTCCCAAATGTAACGTTCATCCCACTCGACGCGGTGCCGCTTCAACAACAGACGCAATTCATCCTGAAAGTTGATTTTCTTGTGGTGCTCAGGTTGCTGGGCGATGTACCTTCTTACCTGTTCGATATTTGATTCGCTGACTGAGAAATCAGCATAACCACCTTGCCATTCAAAGCCTTGAATCGGATGCTCCTTTTTCAGCCACAAGTTTGAAACGCGCTTCAATTCTTTCACCCATTCAGCCTGCGTGATCTTGCGCCCGAAGCGCGCTAGCAGATGAACGTGATCGTCCGCTCCGCCAACAATGATTGGTGGACACTCAAGTTGTTTCGAAATCCCGCCAAGATATGAATGCAGAGCCGCGCGTATTGTTTCGTCTCGCAGGAATGGACGACGCTCTTTTGTTGAGAAAACTAGGTGCACGTATACAGCTGAGAGTGACTGCGGCATCGGAGATTCTTTGTGTGAATCATACGCCCCGATGCAATCACATTTTGTGGGCTCGTCTTAAGCGAGTGACTCTTTGTCATTAGGTGGACTTTGCAAGATTCAATAGAGGGCGCAACCCTATCAGGGTTGCGAAACCTACTTCTCTACTTACCTCCCAACGTAGCCGCTGCGCGGCAACATTGGGCTGAAGGTTTGAACCGCTTCGCGGTTAAGAATTGGGCGGGTCAGATGACTCTGCGAACAGTCGATCGATTGCTTACGCCCTGACAGCTTGAACACCCTAACCTTCTGTCACCACCAAACCTTCGCGCGCAACTTTCCATTTCAAAATTTCGGCGCCGTCTTCTTCTGAAAGTGCGCGTTCGACGTCTGCCTTGCGTCCCTCGGCACAAAGGAATGCGATGCAACCGCCGCCACCTGCGCCGCAAACCTTCGCCGCCTCCGCACCATTTGCCATGGCCTTTCCCACCAACGCATTCATGTGTGGCGTCGTGATGTTCGGCGCCAGTCGTTTTCGATTTGGGTAAGCAAAGCGCATGATTTCGCCGACTGATTTCCAATCTCCTGCCAGCAACGCTTCGCGTATCTGCTCAGCCGCGTCACGAATCACTTCGAAGATCTGAAACAACGATCGATCGCCGTCGAGGTGGCGCTTAAAAACTTCCCAGTTGTTAATTCCGGAAAGCCGCGGCTCGCCCGTGTAGCAAATCACAAAGCGCCGCTCGATCTCGTCTTCGTCAACCGTCAGATGTTCGCGCTCGACTCCATCGGGACGCAAGTGAATGGCGGAAACCGAACCGTAGAAGGCTGGATAGTAATCCTGAATTCCGGCCGGAACCTTGATGACGGTGGTTTCCAGATTGGCCGCGATTCCGATGAAGCTCCCCTCATCATATCGTTCGCCAACCAGTCGATTCAGTGCGCCAATCAAAGCGATCGCCAGCGCCGATGATCCAGAGATGCCCGCGCCCGCCGGCGCTTCACTGTGCGTGGTCAGGTGAAAACCGATTTCGGGCCGAAAGAAGTGGACCATCTTTGAGACCAACTCCAGTTCTTCGTCGCGCGCAAGATCGCTGATGCAATCAAGCGCGCTCTCGAGGCGAATGCCGCGGTCGCGCGACTCCAAAATAATTCGATCGTCGGCGCGCGTTTCGATCCGCACATTCGCACGCAGCGAAAGCGCGAAGTTCACCGTTGAAGCGCCGGGGTGAAATAGATAAAGCGGCCAGATGTCGATGGTGCCGCCCGCGAGATCGACGCGGGTTGGGGCGGAGGATTCAATGATCATTTTTGATTTGTGATTGGATTGTTTGAATCAGGATCTCCCTCGACGCACTTAATCTTTATGATGCGATTTCTTGAGATGAATCTTTTCCTGAATCTCTTCCTTAATTTCTTTCAGACCTTCGATCGCCGCGTGCTCGATTTCATGAAGCCGCTCGGGCTTTGCCGCTTCCACTTTCTTTGAAAGCCAACGACGTTTGATTAGATAAAAAACAACGACGCCTCCAATCAAAATTCCGAGCAGAATTTTTCCCACGTGACGAAAGTCGCCGATCAAACCCATTACGGCGCTCGAGAAAAAATAGCCGACGCCGCTGAGAATGAAAACCCAGAGGAAGCAGCTGCCCAACGACAGCGGCACGAATCGCACGTAAGGCATGCGCGCGACGCCGTAGAAGGTACACGACGCCCAACGCAATCCGTAAACGTACTTCGAGATAAAAATCGAAAGCATGCCGAAGCGATTGCTCAGGCGTTCAATGCGCGGGCTGGCGCTGCGATAGAAGCGAAAATCTCGAACTGTGTTGCTGAACGCACGACCCGCGGCATACGCCAGGTTGTCGCTCGCAAAACCACCCAATGTCCCCCACAAAAGCACCTTCGCGAATCCATAGCCCTGTAACATTCCGTCATCAAAAAATCCCGTGTGGGCCAACACGCCGGCGAGCAGCAACGTCAGGTCGCCTTCGATCATCACGAGCGCAAACACGCCGTACAGCCCATACAACTCAATCAGCTGAGACAGAAAATGAAGACTGGTCATGTCAGTGAGTGGCGAGTTGGCGGCAGTGAGCTGCCGACAGTAAGCAGTACGCAGCGGGCGGTAGGCAGTAACCTCTAAGCATTTGTCCTGGTTGTATCAAGCAGTCGTTAGCTTTAACTAATTGCGTTTCTAAGTTTACTCACTGCCTGCTGCCTACTGCTTACTGACTATCCTCCTCTTCCGGTGGGGGTTTGACGACCAGGACGGGACAGGTCGCGTGACGCACGACGGCTTCGGCGGTTGAACCAAAAATGATACGGCCCAATCCTGTGCGTCCGTGTGAAGAAATGACGATCAGGTCGACTTCGCGTTCTTCGGCCACGCGGACGATCTCAGCCGCCGCATCGCCGTGCACGATCTCTTCTTCGATGTTGATGCCGTGAAGATCTTCGCAGTCCACGAGCTGCGGCAGTTCCCGCTCGGCGGAATCTTCCAATTGCTCGCTCATGTCGGCGATCGGCATTGGTTCGGCCAGGCCTGTGTAGCCGACCGCGGGCACGATGGGTTCGACCACGTTGATGCAGATGATTGTGGCCTTTGCAGCACGCGCGATCGCCGCCGCGTAGGGTAGCGCGAAATTCGCACAACCACTGAAATCCGTCGGCAGCAGGATCTTGCGAAGCTGCAAAGCTGGTCTTCCGCTTTCGTCCATCGTTATTGCCATGCGAAATTTGACCGCATTCTACACGCAGAACGCGAAGTTTGACAGCCCTTCTCCGCTTGCATAAGATGACCGGGAAATTCCTGCCCAAATAAAAACCTGTGCGAAAGGTTCGCGCATGCCCGAAGAGTCTCCGAACAACTTTGCCGGAATTGAAGTCGCCCTGGCGACGATGCGTGGCGTTCTAATCTCTGCAGCCGGAGAGGTGATCGGCCGTCGCGAATCAACCTACGAGCCGGAAAACTTGATCAGCGCCATCGCCGATCTGACTAAATCGCTGCGCGAGGCCGGCGCGATCAAGTCAGTTGGAGTTGCCATCCCCGGACTCGTAAATCGCGAGACGGATCGCGTGCTGATCTCGACCGGACTCCCCTTCACCGCGCAGGAACATATTCATGCCGAGCTGATGCAGGCGACGGGTCTGCGCTTCGAGCTGGAAAACGATGCGAACGCCGCTGCTTACGGCGAATACAAAGCGGGCGCGGGACGCGACGCGCGCGATATTTTCTACATCGGAATCGGCGAAGCGATCGGCGGCGCGATTATCCTCGACGGAAAACTGTGGACCGGCGCGTCGGGATGCGCTGGCGAGATTGGCCACATCACGATCGACACTGAAGGGGCCGAGTGCGTGTGCGGCAACACCGGATGCCTGGAAACCACCGCGTCCGGACCAAACATCGTGCGCCGCGCGCGCGAACGTTTGAATCGCGATTCGACTTCGTCGCTTTCAAGTCTGGCGATGCAGGAAGATTTCACCGCCGCGGATCTGGCATTGGCGGCCACCAACGGCGATGATTTTTCCATCATGATGCTCGAGCGCACCGGCCGATCGATCGGCATCGCCGTCGCCAGCATCATCAATCTGCTGAGCATTGAAAGGGTTATTCTCGGCGGCGCGATCATGGAAGCGGGAGACTTGATCCTAAAACCGATTATCGAAGAGGCCGGCAAGCGTACTTTCCAACCCTGCTTCGAAGCGACGCGGATTGTCGCCGCCGAACTGGGAGCGAATGGAGTTGCTATCGGCGCGGCGTTGCTGGCGAAGGATGCTGACATGTCAGAAGCCCGACCGTAAGGAAGGGCCGCTAATCAATCCAGCGTCGTCTCTCTGATCTTTTTTTCCTGTTCCTGACGAAACTCGCGCAACTTCTCTTTTAATTCCGGACGGCTGTTCGCGAGGATCGCGATTGCGAATAACGCCGCGTTCATCGCGCCTGCTTTTCCAATCGCAAACGTTCCTACGGGAATCCCACCCGGCATCTGCACGGTCGAGAGCAACGAATCAAGTCCGTTGAGCACGCTCGTCATCGGCACGCCGAGCACCGGCAAAGTTGTGTGCGCCGCCATCACGCCGGCCAGATGGGCCGCGCCGCCGGCCGCGGCGATGATTACTTCGATGCCGCGCGCATCGGCATTGCTCGCGAATTCCGAAGCAAGCGCCGGCGTGCGATGCGCGGACATCACGTGCGATTCGTAGGGCACGCCGAACTTCTCAAGCGTCTCAGCCGCCGCGCGCATCGTGTCCCAGTCAGATTTGCTGCCCATCAACACAGCAACTAATGATTTTGAATCGGCCATATGAAAAGGAGTCAGTACCATCCGCGTCAGCGGATGGATCAAAGCAGCCCTTTATTCCCACCTGCTAACGCAGGTGGTACTGACTCACTCTCCTTGATCTAGTGAGTACCCGCGCTCTCCATCAAAGTTGCACAGGTTCTCGATCTTGATGAAATCAAAGCCGGCGGCATCAACTTTGCCCAGCACGTCGATGATGTCTTGATGCGAGATCGGAGCGCCTTTGTTTTTCGACATGAACCGGCAGCGCCACTGATCGGAACAGAAAGTTTCAGACGCGCCGCCCGGCCAAACCTTAACGCCGCGGTTGCTGATCATCGCGAGTTGCAAACCGTCGGGCGTGAGCTTTGAGAGCGCGTCGCCCAGGTTGTCCGGCGAGCCTTTCAACCAATCCAAAAACACATCGACGCCGACCAGTTCCTTCTTGGTGTCCGAACGCTCTTTGACGATCGTTTCGCTGTTAACCTCTTCGACGTCTTCCTGTTTATAGGTGACGGCCTTCAAAGTGTTCGGCCGTTTGCCAAGTCGCTCGACAACAGCTTGCGCGAATTCTTTCGTACCGACTTTTTGTTTGCTGACAGTCTCGTCAAAAATGTCATAAGTGTGCACGCCGTCTTCCAGCGTGCGCAGCCAGGCGTTGTGAACTCGCTCCGCGGTTGCCGTGTGACCGATATGGACCAGCATCATGACCGCGCCGAGAAGTAAACCAGACGGGTTTGCTAAATTTTGTCCCGCGCGACGGGGCGCAGATCCGTGAATCGCTTCGAACATCGAGATGTTCTCGCCGATGTTCGCCGAACCGGCGAGACCGACTGAGCCGGCAATCTGCGCCGCAACGTCTGACAGGATGTCGCCGTAAAGATTCGGCATCACGATCACATCGAAAGCATTCGGTGTGTCAGCCATCTTGGCGGCGCCGATGTCCACGATCCAATGTTCATTTTCGATACTGGGATATTCGGCGGCGATCTCGTTGAAAACTTTATGAAACAAACCATCGGTCAGTTTCATGATGTTGTCTTTGGTGAAGCACGTAACTTTTTTGCGGTTATGAGTACGTGCATACTCAAACGCGTAGCGGACAATCTTTTCTGAACCCGGACGCGAAATCAGCTTCAAGCATTCCATCACCTGGTCGCTTTGGCGATACTCGATGCCGGCGTAAAGATCTTCTTCGTTCTCACGCACGATCACCACATCCATACCCGGATGTTTGGTCTCGATGAAAGGATGATAAGAGACGCACGGCCGCACGTTCGCGTACAGACCGAGTGTCTTACGAACGGTCACGTTCAGGCTCTTGTAACCCCCGCCCTGCGGCGTCGTGATTGGAGCTTTGAGAAAAACTTTAGTGCTGCGCAGAGAGTCCCACGCACTCGGATCAATACCGGAAGTATTGCCTGACAGATAAACCTTTTCGCCGATTTCGATTTTTTCGATGGCCAGTTTTGCGCCCGCTTCTTTCAAGATGTGAAGCGTCGCTTCCATGATTTCGGGGCCGATGCCGTCGCCGTAAGCGACGGTGATAGGAATAGTTGGCATGTGATTATTGCCTTTCTTTTCGTTTGAGAAGTTCACGAATATAAGTCAAAAGGTAGAAGCGATCAAAGAGCACGGCCGTGACCATGATCACAATTTGCTACAGTTGGCGTAAGCCTTGAGGTGAATGGGTAATGACTGGAGCGCAAGCGTCCTCGCTTGCATGAGCTTTGTTAGCGCGCCGCTGCAACCGGAACGGTTGCGCTCCAGTCGGCGCAAGCCACCCACTTACGCAGGTACTACTGACCTCTGAGCGTCAACGCGGTACTAACCTCAAGTGATAAGATTGAGGTCACATAGATGAACCCGCAAGCTTTCAAGATTCTGGAATTCGATTCGTTGCGCGCGCTCGTGCGTCGTCATGCGCAAACCGAAACGGGCCGAGCACGGATCGACGCGCTTGAGCCCATTGATAATTACGAGGAGTTGAAGCGCGAGCTTCGCGCAGTTGGCGAGATGGTCGAGTTGCGCGCACGTGCCGCGCGTCTATCGTTTGAAGGGATTACCGATCCAACCGAATCAATCGCGCGCTTGAAGATTGAGGGCACGGCGCTTGAGCCTTTGGCGATGCTCGATCTCGCACGATTGTGCGAACGCGCGGTCGATGCCCGCGAGGCGATCGTCGCTGAGCGGGAAGCGTCTCCGACGTTGTTTGAAATCGTTGCGCCGCTTACCACCGATTTGAAAAAGCTGGCAGGGACATTGCAGAAGAAGATTCTGCCGGGCGGCGAACTTGACGATCGCGCGAGCCCCCAACTCGCATCGATTCGTCGCGAGCTGGCGAACGCGCGCTCGCGCATCACGCGCTCGCTGGAAAACCTGATGCGCCGATCAAGTGAAGCGATTCAGGAGGAGCTGGTCACTGTGCGCAACGATCGCTTCGTCATTCCGGTCCGCGTCGATCATCAATCACGAATCAAAGGTGTGGCCCACGGCTCGTCATCGTCCGGGGCAACTGTGTTCATCGAACCGCTGGAAACAATCGACGCAAATAACGAACTGCAAAATCTGCGCGAAGCCGAGCAACGTGAAATTGCGGAGATCTTATTTCTCCTATCCGAAGAGTTAAGAACGCAACTGCCTTTCATTGAGCTCGGCGCCGGAGCGATCACCGAACTTGATTTCATAAACGCGAAGGCATCGTTCGGCGAAAAGTTTGATTGCGTAGTGCCGGAAGTTTGGAGTGCGCCGGCAGAGCGAAGCGGCGACGGCGCTTTGGATCAATCTCCCGCGCAAGAGATCGAAGACAAATCCAAAGCGGTGTCGCCGCTTCGCTCTGCCACCGCACTCCAAATAGACACTCTCGAATTTATCAATGCCCGGCATCCTCTTCTGGAAGAGAATCTTCGCGCATCAAGCGACAAGGTCGTTCCGGTCTCTTTCAAACTCGATTCGGATCATCCGGTCATGGTCATCTCAGGCGCTAACGCGGGAGGGAAAACCGTTGTCTTGAAGACTGCCGGGCTGTTGTCGTTGATGGCCTTGTCGGGCTTACCGGTTCCGGCCGAAGAGGCACGCGTTCCGTTCTATGGATCGATCCTGGCGGATATTGGTGATCAGCAGTCGATTGCCGCAAACCTTTCGACTTTCACTTCGCACGTCGGAAACATCGCCGGGATGATCGCGTTATGTGAACTCGTCGGAAGCGCGGACATCCGGTCCGCATCTGTTCCTGCCTTGGTGCTCCTTGACGAAGTTGGCACCGGAACCGATCCGGAAGAAGGATCCGCGCTCGGCGTCGCGGTCGTCGATCATTTCAAGCAGAACGGTGCGCACGTTTTGGCGACGACGCACTACTCCGGATTGAAAATGTATGCGGCGAGCGAGCCTGGCGTGCTCAACGCAAGCGTCGAGTTCGACGATCACACTTTGCAACCAACTTATCGTCTGCTGGTTGGCTTGGCCGGATCGTCATCAGGCTTGGAAATTGCGCGCCGCTTCGGCATTCCCGACGCGTTAATCCGAAGCGCTGCAACGAACGTCAAGCAATCATCGCTGGACGCGATCGAATATTTGCGTCGTATTAAAAGCGAAGCTGAAGACGCGACCGGCCTGCGGAAAGCTCTGGAAGAAGAACGCGCGGCAGTCGCCGAACGGTTTGCGTCGCTCGATCGAGAGTTTCAGAAACGGGAGTCCAATCGCCAATCAGAATTCAAAACCGATCTCGCCCGAACAATTTCTGAATTCGAAAAGCTCAGCCGCGATCTGCTATCTAAGATCGAAGATCGAACAACGCGTGTGAAGGTTGAACGCGAGGCGGAGAAACGCGCGGCCGAGCTGAAACGTGAAGCCCAAAAAGCGGCTGCAGCAATGTCGCAGGCTGCTCGATCGCAAACCGCCCGACAAACGAAGTCTGAAACTCAGAATCTGCCTGCGCAGCTTCGCGGAGTCAAAGTTGTTCGCGACGGCAAAGTCGTTAGCGATCACCTTGAGAAATCCGTTGCGGACTCGATTGAAGTTGAGCGCACTCAAGCGCGCGTTGCGGGCAAGGATGCCGCCGCTCCTCTTCGTGATTTCAAAGTTGGCGACCGCGTGCGCCTGCTTTCGTTCGGTTCAATCGGCACGATCGACCAACTCAAAAATGATGAAGCTAATGTTCGAGTCGGCTCGCTACACCTACGCGAGAAGATTTCGAATCTTGAATTGATCGATGAAGATGGAGAAGCACCGCGGGGCAATAGCCCGACTGTAAGGGAAGGGTCGCTTGAAGAGCTGCGTCGTCGAGCCACAACAACCGAACTCCACCTTCATTCAAAAGAATCAGATTCCAAATTCAAAACAAGCAGCGAACTCAATCTCATCGGCAAGACAACTGATGAAGCCGCCGATCTCGTCGACAAGTTCCTCGATCAGGCGTTCTTGAATGGTCAGAGCGAAGTGCGCATAATCCACGGCCACGGAACCGGCGCGCTACGCAAAGCAGTTGCCGAATTGCTCGCGGATCATCCGCACGTCGCACGATTCAAAACCGCGCCGCAAGATCAGGGCGGTTCAGGCGCGACGATCGCAGAATTGAAATCTTAAATGCGTTTCCCGCAAACCTTCATCGAAGATTTAAAGCGACAAGCGGACATTGTCCGCATCGTGCAGGACTACGTATCGCTGAAGAAGGCCGGGACGAATTGGCGCGCGCCCTGCCCTTTCCACAAAGAGACGAAGCCTTCCTTCAACGTCAATCCGGCGAAGGAAATGTTTTTCTGCTTTGGCTGTCACAAGGGTGGAACTGTTTTCAACTTCGTCATGGAGATGGAGCGCGTCACGTTTCCGGAAGCGATCAAGATCGTCGCGGAAAAATCCGGCGTGCCGCTGCCGAAGATGATTGACGACGATCGTTTTGAATCGCGCAAACGTGACAGCGATCAAGTAATCGAATTGAACCAGTGGGCGCTTCAGTGGTGGAAGGATCAGTTGCAAAGCAGAGGTGCCGCCTCTGTTCGTCAATATCTGAAGCAGCGCGGCATCGCTGAAGAAACGACTCAAACCTTTCAACTGGGTTTCGCGCCTGATAGCTGGGAAGCGCTTTCAACTCATCTGCTGCAAAAAGGCGCGACGCAAGAACAGCTCGAGAAAAGCGGACTGGTGGTTAAGAAAGATGAAGGCGGATCGTACGATCGATTTCGCGGCCGGCTGATCTTTCCCGTGTTCGACGCTCAGGGAAAACCGATCGCGTTTGGCGGGCGCACGCTCGATCCCGAAGGCGAGCCCAAGTACATGAACTCGCCGGAGACTCCGGCCTACACAAAGGGCCGTCATCTCTATGGCTTGCACCTGACTCGTGATGAAATTCGGCGACAGGAATTCGCGATTCTCGTCGAAGGTTATCTCGATCTGATCGTGCCTTATCAACAGGGCGTGCGGAACGTTGTCGCGAGTCTGGGCACCGCGCTCACATCCGAGCAGGTAAAATTGATCGGCAGGTTTGCGCGTAAGGTTCTGGTCAACTATGATGGTGATCGAGCGGGCGTGCAGGCGGCAAAGCGGGCGATCGAAACGATCCTGGCAGAAGACATTGAAGTTAAGGTTCTGGTCCTCCCGGACAACGCAGATCCTGACGATTTCATCCGAAAACACGGCGTTTCCGAATATAACCGACGCCGCGGAGAGGCACAGCCCCATATACAATTTGTGATCGATCAAGCGGTACGAGATCGTAACCTTAACAGCCCTGCGGACAAGGCTGCGGCCGTCGAGGAGACGCTTCCGTTTGTTCGCGCTGTGCGGAATCGAATTCAGAAGCGCGAATACTTTGACATTGTAATGGACGGCTTGCGCGTGCAACGCGAGCAACGGCGCGAGCTTTGGCAGCAGGTGCGAGGCGCAAACACAGACACCGCCGCCGTTCAGAAGGTATTCGCGCAAAGCATTCAGCCGACGGTGGCAGAGGAAAAGCTGCTTGGGCTTTTGGTCGCGAATGACGAATTACGAAACATCATTCTGCCGCGACTCGAGCCGGGCGACTACGAAGGGTTGGCAACCACGGCGATTTTTCGCGCGCTAAAAGAACTGGGCACAGCAGACAAGGAAATCACTTTTGAATCGTTGAGCGAGGCGACGGCGGACAATCGAACGGCGGTAGAAATTCTCCCGCGGATATTGATCAACGAACCCGCTGAGTCTTTCGATGAATCATTGACGGACGCGAATAGCTGCCTTGATGCTCTGCGCCTGATGAAGCTGGATCGCGACATCGATGAACTGAGTACACAGATCGCCGAAGCAGATCGGGCCGGGGATGCCGAAGCGTGCGACCGGCTGGTAATGAAAAAACTCGAACTGTCGAAGCAGCGCAGCAACTTTCTGCCGCATGGAAAAGCTGCAAGCTGAGCGCTTTGATAGGACGGTAACAGGAACGAATAAATGGCTAGTGAAGAAAAAGACGATGTGATGGATCGGCTGCTCCAATTGGGCGGCGATAAGAAGTTTTTGTCTTACGACGATCTCAATCGCGAGTTGCCTGAGAACGTAGTCTCTCCCGACGACATTGAAGACGTGCTCCAGAAACTGGACGCGTCGAACATTCACGTCGCGGATTCAGACGAGCGTCTGATTGAACAAGCGGCGGCGATCGCGACCGACGACGAAGATGGCGATGAAGAGCTGGAGTTGGATCTATCAGCGGGCGCGCTGGAGAAGACCAACGATCCCGTGCGCTTGTATCTGCGTGAGATGGGCGTCGTCCCCTTGTTGACGCGCGAAGGCGAAGTTGCAATTGCCAAGCGCATCGAGCGCGGCCAGATCAAAACCCAAAAAGCCATCGCACGCTCGCCGATTGCCGTGGCCGAGCTAGTCAAGATGGGCGAGGAACTAGCTGCCGGGAAATTGAACATTCGCGAAGTCGTTACTTTCTCTGAACAGGCGGAACTGGCCGGCGAAGAAGACAAGGCCGACGAGTATCGCGAGTGGACAATCGAAGGCATCGAGGGAATCAATAAGCTGTTCAAGAACACGCTGAAGGAATGGGCCAAGCTGCGCACGGAAACGAAAATTACGCGTGGCAAGAAGACCAAGAAGTTAACTCGGCTGCGCCGCAAAGTTGGCCGGCTGCGCATCGAAATCGCCGATGAGATCGGCCGTTTGAATATGACCGAACGTTCGCGCCAGCGGCTGATCAACGCGATCCGCAACGTTCAGAAAGAAGTGCGTTCGGCGGAACGCGAGCTTTCAACCTACAGCGATCGGCTGACGAAGAAGCGCCTGAAAGCAGACGACATCAAGCTTTATAAGAAGCACGTTTCGACCGCAAAGAAGCGTCTGCAGATGGTCGAAGAAGAGCACCACATCTCGCCCGTCGAGGTGAAGCGCTGCCTGCAAGCAATCGTCACCGGCGAGCATCAGACTGGCCAGGCCAAACGCGAACTGGTCGAAGCAAACCTGCGTCTGGTTGTTTCCATCGCCAAGAAGTACACGAACCGCGGTTTGCAGTTTCTCGATCTGATTCAGGAAGGCAACATCGGTTTGATGAAGGCTGTGGATAAGTTCGAATGGCGGCGCGGTTACAAGTTTTCAACTTATGCGACGTGGTGGATTCGCCAGGCGATCACGCGTGCGATTGCCGATCAGGCCCGCACAATTCGTATTCCGGTGCACATGATCGAAACGATCAATAAGCTGATTCGGACTTCGCGCGCGCTGGTGCAGGAACTCGGACGCGAACCGACCAGCGAAGAGATCGCCAAGAAGATGGACATCCCGGTTTCGAAGGTGCGCAAGGTTTTAAAGATCGCCCAGGAACCGATCTCACTCGAGACGCCGATTGGTGAAGAAGAAGATTCGCACCTTGGTGACTTTATCGAAGACAAGTCGATCATGAATCCTTCGGATCAAGTGGTCGCTTCAAACCTGCGCGAGATCACCGACGAGGTGCTGGCGACATTGACGCCGCGCGAAGAAAAGGTGATCAAGATGCGCTTCGGTCTTGGGACCACGGGATCCGAACACACGCTCGAAGAGGTCGGCCAACACTTCGCCGTAACCCGCGAACGCATCCGCCAAATCGAAGCCAAGGCGCTGAGAAAGTTGCGCCATCCCTCGCGTTCGAGAAAACTGAAAGCGTTTTTGGAAACAGTTCAGCACGGATAAGGAAAGATCGGCCACAGATAAACACAGATTACACGGATAAGTTTTTGCTCTCTTTCTGATCGGTGTTATCCGTGTGAATCTGTGGCTAAGTAAACTTGATGAAGAAAATCACCGAAAGCTATAAACGCAAACTCGCCTCGGAAGACGGCTGGGTGCTGAAGCGTGGCGCGCAACTGCGCCTCGCGCTTTGTTATCCCAATGTCTACTCGATCGGTATGGCGAACCTTGGCTTTCAGGCGATGTACGAACTCTTCAACAACATTCCCGAAGTCTCGTGCGAAAGAGTTTTCCTCCCGGATAGCGGCCGGAGCGTGAAGGTCAGCGAGGGCTCGGTTAGTACTCGGACCTTGTCCAATAAGCGCGCCTCTAGCACGGAACATTCACGCAATGGATCAGGTTACGACGTTCAGGCGCCGCGCAAATCAGACATCGCCATCGACGAACTCGCTGAATACCAACGCACGCGCACACCCCTCCTTTCTCTCGAATCGCAAACACCAGTCCGCGAGTTTGATGTGATCGCGTTCTCGATCTCATTCGAGACCGATTACGTCAACATGGCGCGGATGCTGCAAATGAGCGGCGTGCCGGTGTGGTCGAAAGACAGAACTGAACGCGATCCGCTAATCGTAATGGGCGGTGCGGCTTCGTTTCTCAATCCCGAACCGATCGCGGAATTCACCGACGTGATTGGCGTCGGCGAAGGCGAGATTCTCGGAACAAAACTTGTCGATGCAATCTTCGAAAATAGTTCGAAAGAAGAATTGCTGCTGGCGCTCGCGCGTCAGGGTCGTGGCTTCTACGTTCCTTCGCTCTACTTTGTCGGCTACAACGACGATGGCACGGTGAACACCTACACGCCGACCGAAGAAGGCGTACCGGCGCGAGTCGGCCGCGCAATCTCGGCTGAGAATCCGAAGGAAGGCAGTCTCCGTCGCGCCATTCGTCGTCAACAAAATGATCTGGTCGAACAGCTAAGACGGGATGAGGTGTTTGCGCCATCAACGACTATCTTCGCGCCGCAAGCCGAGATGGGCGATCGATTCCTGGTTGAAATCTCGCGCGGCTGTTCGCAGGGATGCCGGTTCTGCTGGGCAGGTTACAACTACTGGCCGCCGCGCGTCGTGCCGGCGCGCGATATTCTCGCGAAGGCAAGACAATGGCGCGGCAAGACGGATAAGATTGGCTTGGTCTCAACCGCGGTTTGCGATCATCCGGAGATCAGCGAGATCCTTCAGGGCTTGCGCGCGATGGACTATCGCATTTCAGTTTCATCTCTGCGTCTCGATCAAATTTCTGATGAACTGCTCGATGCGTTGGTTGAATCACGTGATCAGCAAATCGCTGTCGCGCCGGAAACCGGATCGGATCGTCTGCGCCGGGTCATCAACAAAAATCTGACAAACGATGAGATTGTCGATATCTGCGGCGCGGTGTTCGATCGCGGCATGCTGACCGTTAAGCTCTACATGATGGTGGGCTTGCCGACAGAAACTGATGAAGATCTCGACGAGATGATCGTTCTGGTCGAGCGCATCAAGGATCGCATGCTGTCAGCCGGTAAGCGCTTTGGTCGCGCCGGCAAAATCATTCCTTCACTCAACGGCTTTGTGCCGAAGCCCAACACACCGTTTCAATGGGAACCGATTTGCGAGGAGAAAGAATTAAAGCGCCGCTTGAAATTTGTCAGTAAGAAGCTCGCGCGGATTCCCAACGTCGAAGTTCGCGCGATGTCCGCGCGCATTGCTCATGAACAGGCTCTCTTCTCTTCAGGTGATCGACGGATCGCTCGTGTGATTGAAGCCACCGCGCGGATGAACGGAGACTTGAACGCCGCGATTCGCGAAACGCAAATCGATCCCTCATTTCACACCTCTCGCACGCGCTCACACGGTGAAATCCTGCCGTGGGAGATTGTCGATGCGGGATTGGGGCGGCCCTTTATGGAACGCGAACACGAGCGCGCGCACGAGGCTCGTTCAACCGCTCCTTGTCCTTCTGTGAATCAATGCACCCGTTGCGGAGTTTGCCCGACCACGTGGCTCGCCGAAGCGCCGCCGGCTCTGGTGCAATTGAAAGCTTTCGCTACCGCGTCACCAGCCTCGCTTAATACGTAAAAAAGACCACTTGAATTGCAAAAATCCAAGTGGCCCTCTTTTCACAAGTCCCGCGAGTACAAACGCGGAGTGATGTGGCGTCGAGTTACGGCACGACCGCGCAAATCGCATACGCGGTGAGCACCAGTGAACCATCGTTCATATGCGCGCTGTTCTTGGCCCCGATGTTCCAGCCATTCGAGCCGTTAAAGATCGAGCTGAACAGCAAAAGCAGTTGCCGCGCAGAGTGGGTTACCTACTGATCAGAAATGTCGAACTCTTCACAGTGTGATCGAATTCGTAGTTATAAGTATAGCCAGGGAATGAAATCGGCCGCGTGAACTTGACGTGAAGTTCCACCCGCTGATCCTCAGTTCTCACGGTGATCGAGGCGTCAGGAGGCACATGATATTCGGGACCTAATTTCACCAACTGATCGTGCAGCCATGAGTTGTCGTAACCCACCGTGGCGGCCTGGTCCACCTTGTTCTGCATAACATCCTTGAGGTAGTACGAATCGATCGCCACGGGGATGTACATGTACCCAACATAGATCACCAAACCAAAGATCAGCAGGAAGACAACCAGTTTGACACGCGCACCGCCTTGTTCGTTATTTCTTAACATGTTCATCTATCAATGAGCCCCTCAATCGCCTTTGCGCCATAACTCCGTTCTAACTCCTGGCCCGCAAGCTTTCGCGAAGCGACGCTCGCAACGCCAGCGCGTCGATCTCGTTTCCGTCAACGATGCGCGCGCCACCGATTCGCTCCAGCAGCACCCACTTAATTCGCCCGCCGACGGATTTCTTGTCACTTCTCATCGCGCGCATCAGCGCACCAATGTCGATGTCGTTCGCACGTGGCAACGGTCCACAGGCCGTCACCGCTTCGCGTAACAATTCTAACTCGGCGGCGGCGAGGATGCCTAGATTTCTTGAAAGGGCGCCGGCCACCAGAATTCCGTAGCCAACCGCTTCGCCGTGGCGAAAGCGCCGATATTGAGTCACAGCCTCCAAAGCGTGCGCGGTCGTGTGCCCAAAGTTGAGAATCCGTCGCGAGCGCCGATCGTCGCGATCGATTGATTCGCGTTCGTCTCCCGCAACAATCGAAGCTTTGAAGCGACAATGCGCGGCGATCGTGTCCGCGAGTTCAGTAGCATAGGCTTCAGTCTGTAAATCTGATTTTTTGCGCGCCCCTCGAGTCCCATCGTTTCCCAGACTTGAATCGATGCGGCGGACGAGTCGCACAGTTCGTTCGAACAATTTACGATCACCGACGGCGCCTTGCTTCACGGCTTCGCACCAGCCGGCAGTCAACTCACGTCGCGGTAACGTTCTCAGCGTATTGACATCTATGACCACCAAACGGGGCTGATGAAAGGCGCCTACCAGATTCTTGCCGCCAGACAAGTTCGCGCCTGTCTTGCCACCAACCGATGAATCAATCTGGGCCAACAGCGTCGTAGGCATTTGAATGAAATTGATCCCGCGCAAATACGTCGCTGCCGCAAAGCCGGCGAGATCGCCAACAACTCCGCCACCGAGCGCCACGACCGCATCGTTTCTTTCCAAAGCTGCTTCGTTGAAAAAGTTCAGCGCCTGCTCAAGCGAACGAAGATTCTTGTGTCGCTCGCCGTCTTTCATCAGCCATTTGGCAACTTCGAATCCCGCTGTTCGCAAGCTCCGCATTACGAATGCGCCGAACAGCGAGAACACCATGCGGTTCGACACCAACGCAACCCGGCGCGGCGTGTCACCGAGGCTAGCCCGAACGTCAAATCCAACTTGGCCCAATACGCCGCTGCCAATCTTAATCTCGTAACTGCGTCGCCGCGCGGGCACTTGTACGTGAACACTTTCCATCATCAAGAATGTATCGTGTTTCGCTGGTCTTACGTCAAGTTTTCCCGCGGAAGACGTGGAAACTTCTGACCATTGGGGCTTTTACTTGGTTATCATCTCTGGATTTCGGGGTGCTGGGAGTCTAAACTTCCCGAAAACTTAAACAGGCGTAGTCCGTTGCCCGGCTGCGTCCCATTTTTTGAAAGGTAAACAACGATGTCTCGAAAGAGCCTCTGGTTTGGTCTCGTGTTGACGGCTACAGTCGCCGCCCTGCTCACCTTCTCGGTTGAAGCAAAACCGAAGAAGAAGAAATACGAAAAGATTTCAGGTCCGCCGACGCTTTCACTCGTCGCTGAACCAACCCTGGTCAAGACGTGCGAAGACAATCACGTGCAGTTGACCGCCAACGCGCGGGCCAACGATGCTGCGCGTCTGCGCTATCGATGGACAGTGAACGGTGGACGGCTCAGAGGTGATGGGCCAAATCCGACTTGGGACCTTGGCAGTGTGGCACCCGGCGCATATCAGGCCGTAGTTGAAGTCGATGATGGCCGTGATAGAGACTGCGTCGCGTTCTCATCGATTTCAGTAGTTGTGCTGGAGTGCCCACCGGAGCGGCCTCAGCCGGTTTGCCCCAGCGTCTCAGTTTCATGTCCGGAAGCCGGCAAGGAAGGCGAGCCCGTTACTTTCACCGCCGAGGTGCACGGCGGCACGCCTGGCATGACGCCAACCTACAATTGGACCATCTCTGCGGGACGCATCACGAGCGGTCAGGGCACGCCGAGCATTACAGTCGACACGACGGGATTGGCCGGCCAGACCGTGCGTGCGACTTTGGACATTGGCGGTTTTGGAATGCCGTGTCCGGCTAGTTGCGCGGTGGTTTTTCCAATCGTGAACAAGCCGCACAAGTTCGACGAGTACTACGACATCGCGCGCAACGACGAGAAGGCGCGCCTCGACAACTACGCAATTCAGTTGCAGCAAGAGCCGGGCTCGCAGGGCTATGTGATTGTTTATCCGTCACGCAAAGCAGGTGCGGCACAGGCACAGGCTCGCGCGCAGCGAATTGTTGACTACCTGGTGAACACGCGTGGTTTGGATACCAGCCGCGTAGTGATCACCATGGGACCAGCACGCGAGGATTGGCTCTTCGAGTTGTGGGTTGTTCCCGAAGGCGCTCCGCCTCCGGTGCCACAGCGATAACCATCAAACTAAACAACTGTCCTTTCAACCGGCGTGGCTCTAGCGAGCTTCGCCGGTTTTTTTGTCTAAGGCTTCAGCGGCGGAAGTTCGGCAGCAGTTGCCGTCGTGTGCACCGTCGTATCTCCCGCGACGTAAACAATGAATCGCTTGCCTTCAGGCAGCACCGCATTCTCGCCGCGTTTGAAGCCGGCCGTTAATGCCAACGGCGCGGCGAATAACATCAGCGGAGCGGCGATAGCGATTTGGGCCGCTACCTGCCCACCGTGACTCGTTCCCGCGACTCGGTTCGTACCGGCACGCGTATCACGGACAGCCTGCAGTGGAACACGCGTCAGATCAACCGCGACCACATCCCGCATCATCCACGATAATTTTCCGGCCTTGCCCCAATGACCACCGCGCTTCGCTTGGACCACTCGGCCGGTGACGAGCGAGTACTTTTCGATCACCGTTATACCATCCACTCTTACAGGAACTAATACACGAAAGCTGATTAGCTCTTCCGGTCGCACGTATTGCGAATTCACTGTGAAAGCAGTTTCGATTTCGAGTGGAGTGCCCGCGGGAATCTTAAGTTCGCGCACCGCGGGCGGCGGTGCGGCGCTCTCTGGTTGCGACAGTTGGACGGGATTTGCTGCGGTCGCAGATGCCGTTGGAGACTGCGCTTGAATGGTCGTGATTACGAATAGATGAATTATTACCAGCGAAACCGCTCTCTTCATGAAACTACACCTCCTCGGGAACCGATGCTTCACCGAAGAGGTGCAATCGAGATGCCGCGGAGTCAGTTCGCCTTGATCACAATTTTCTTCTCCTCGTCAGAATAGACCTTGACGCTGGTTCCTTCCTTAATCTCGGCGTTCTTTCCGTGCTTCAAGAAACCGAGAGGACCAAATAGGACAACCAGCGCGACAGTCGTGCCGGTCTTGTCGTCGCCTTCTTTTCCTTTCGAAGATCGCAACTTGATTTTCTGCCCGTCAACTGTGGTCGTGGACTCAATACGGATTCCCAAATTGCCACCCTTACCCATCATCCCAGCCTTCTTCGCTGAGCTCACTACGCCCTTGACTAGACTGTCCTTGGCGATGACCGTTTGGCCATCGATCTTGACGTCTTCCGCCACCTTGAAGGAAATCGGATCGCCTTCCGTTGCTGTCTTGCTGGATATTTTTTCAGTGGTTAATACCTGGAATTCGGTGCCATCAGGAATTGTTATTTCACCGGGCTTGGCGACGGGCTCTTGGGCGCGAGCGTTAAGGGACAGGCTCGGCGTGACACAGTAAGTAAGAAGCGCAAGTGAAGTGACAAGCGCAGTCGTTCTTGCTCTCTGGCTCGAAAACACTAACATGATTTTTCTCCTTGGATATTGAGGTTAAGGAAATCCAAAGCGAGTCGCATCTAAACGCTCTGAAAGAAATTACGCCGACACTCTTATCAATCAAAAAACTTCTTATGAAACTTGAAGGACCGCTTGTTCTTCTTCCTCTAGCAAATACGGAGAGATTTTTGAACCAGCGCTGTCCTCGGAAATGATTGCATTGATGATAGGTAAACTCAGCGAATGCTTCTTGGGAATGTTCGGAACGTTGTGACCGGCGGCGTAAACGGCGTGCCGCTCGTTTTCTTTATACCAATCAGCGAGGTTCGCGGTCTTGTGCATGTTCTCGATGATCTGCCGCCAGCCCACACCCGTGTTGTAAGCGCAGAATGAAATCTCGCCTTCCTGCGTTCCGTAAGGAATGACGCACATCTCGGTGCGGCGGAAATCGTAGTTGAACAGGTCCTGGAACCACATGCCTTCGACGCAGAGCACGCGCCAATTATCGGCAAGGCTATCCTGGCCGGCGCTGGTCATGCGATCGTTGCGATCCGAATTCGCGTTTGTCGAAGACGGTTTGAAGAGATTGATAATCTGCGAGATCGGAAAGCCTTCCGGCGCTTTCGCTGCGTCGAAGTTGCGCATGATCGCCATGCCAAGCTGCGCATATGAAAGCTTCTTGCCGCGCGCCGTGTCGGTAATCACGGCGACATCTTTCATGAACTGTTCGTAGTTGAAGAACTCAAACAGTGAACGGAAATCGCCGGTTTTCTTGTTGACCACCGCGAGCGTGAAAATGCCGCAGTTCGGATGACAATTGCAGGACGACCAACCCCACGGCGCGTCCGCGCCTTGCAGCATGTCCATCACGCTGGTGAAAGCTGAGTACGACGACAGCGGAAACCAATCACGCAGCGGCTGCATGCGACCACCGAGTTGATCTTTCAAATCGTGCGTCATGCCTGAGAGCGTGTAACGCTGCTTGATGCGAACCTCGTCAGAAACGTCTTCATCACGACCCGTGAACGAGACTGGCTGGAAAGCGATCGTCTGGACCTTGTCGATGTTCTTTGCGGCAAACTCAACGATCTGGCCGATGGCGTCGTTGTTGATAGTGTTGACGATTGTGACAACCAGAGTGACCTTAATTCCGACCTTCGCGAGGTTTTCGATCGCGCGCACTTTCACATCGAACAAATTACCAACGCCGCGATGCTTGTTCTTCTCTTCACCGACGCCGTCGAACTGTAGATACACGCCGTGCTGACCGGCGGCCTTTGCGGCTTTGCAAAACTCAATGTCTTCAGCGAAGCGAATTCCGTTTGTCGCGGCCAGGATGCGATAGAAACCAATCTTCTTGGCGTAAGCAACCGCTTTGAGATAATCAGGCGAGATCGTCGGTTCGCCGCCTGAGAAAAGGATGATGACTTGTCGCTTGGGTTTGAATGAAACCGCGCGGTCCAAAATTGCTTTTGTATCTTCGAACGTCGGCTCGTGCACATAGCCAACCTGGTTCGCATCCATGAAGCACGGGTTGCACATCATGTTGCAGCGGTTGGTAAGATCGACCGTCAACACCGCGCCACGGCCAAATTTGATGTTCGAAGTTCCGTGCTTGTGCACATGCGAGTCTTCGGCGGCTTTGAAGTCACGGCCAAAAAAAAGAGATTCGATGCGCTCGAGAAATGCCGGATCCGTAGCCATCACGTCTACGAACTCGCCGTGCTTCGGGCAAGTCTTGCGCATTACGACCTGGCCGTTCTCTTCAACAATCTGTGCTTTGATTTCGCCCGGATGCTCGTTCATCAACGATTCGAGAGGAGTCGTGCCATCGATCACGGCGGTGCGAACTTCTTTCACGCAGCGGGGGCAAAGCGAGTCGGTCTCGCGGGGAAAACCGAGCGGCGGCGCAGATCGTTCGTAGGACTTCAGCAGCGGCCCGGGCGCCCAATTCGGCCGAATAGCCTCGCCTTCAGGCAGCAGCTTGTTAACAGACTGGAATGCTTTCCATGCGACGTCCGAGACCTTCGAAACGATTTTCGAACCGGTCACTCCGCTTAACTTATTTTTATCGGACTCGCCGCGGCGAAATTGATCGCTGAACAATGAAAGCTCTCCTCTTGTCTCTAAACGCAGTTAGACGCTGCTGTGGTTCGCAAAGCTGATGAACTTATGGCCGTCATCATCAATTAAGTAGTTAACGGCTCGAGTCATGATAGTTGGCTGGGCCGGACATGGCAAGACCAAAGGCCGCAGCAATTGCGCTTCGCCAACTCTTCACCCAAAAACCTCAGTGTTTTTCACGCTTCTCGTACGATTCACCGTTCGCCAACTTAGTAACGGACGTTGTACTATCTGGCCTCGCGTTCAGTGTTGCAATGACTCAAATCACAAAATCAGTTTCGGAACTCGCGGCGCTGGTAGGCGGCGAAGTCGTCGGCAATGCTCGTCAGACAATTCAACGAGTGGCGAGTCTCGACAATGCCGGTGAGGGGGAAATCGCGTACGTCGAGGACCAGAAGTTTTTCGAAGCTGCGAAGAACAGCCAAGCTTCGTGCGTGATCGTGCCGGAAAAATCGAGCCTCACGCTTCCCTGCCAGATTGCTGTTAAGAATCCCAAACTGGCATTCGCATTAATTGCAGAGGTTCTGCATCCACCGAAGCTGCGCGAGCCCGAGATTCATCAATCGGCAGTCATCGCTGAAACTGCGGACATCGCGCTCGAAGTTTTCATCGGCGCTTTTGTCTGCATCGGCGAAAACTCGACTATAGGATCGGGAACTCAAATTCGAGCGGGCGCCAAAATAGGCGACAACGTAACCGTCGGCACTGATTGCGTCATACATCCGAACGTCTTTCTTGAAGACGGCGTGGCGATCGGCGACCGGGTAATCCTTCATGCCGGCGTAGTCATCGGCGCAGATGGATTCGGATATGTTCGCGGCGAGATGGGCTATCACAAGTTTCCGCAGATTGGCACGGTCGTGATCGAAGACGATGTGGAGCTGGGAGCAAACACCACGGTCGATCGCGGCGCGCTGGGACACACGCGCATCGGCCGTGGAACCAAGCTCGACAATATGGTTCACGTCGGGCACAACTGTGATATCGGCGAGCGCGTGCTGATCGCAGCGCAGACGGGAATCAGCGGTAGCGTAACGATCGAAGATGATTGCGTGATCGGCGGCCAGGTTGGCTTCGGGGATCATATTCGCGTGCAAAGCGGAGCGGTCATCGGATCTAAGGCGGGCGTTCTGCCGGGGAAGATTGTCCGGCCCGGCGTGTGGTGGGGTATTCCCATTCAACCGCTCGACGAATACAAACGCTTGAACGCTCACCTGAGCCGCGTTCCGGCGATGCGCGACGAAGTGAAAGAATTAAAAAATCGGGTGAAAGAATTGGAGCAACAGTTCCTCAAACGCGATCGATGAGCGCGTTCTCACAGGGATTTGTGCGCCCTTTGAAAAACCTGGAACAGTGCTTAAGATGTTCCAGAAAAAATACTGGAAATCGTCTTCGAATCTTCCAAAGAGTTTTTGGAAACTGCGACGTGAACTTCCAGAAAAAAAGTGGTTGACAAGCGCGTGTCGTTACGCGAATCTGAGGTCGTCTTCGAACTCCCGACGAAGAACTCCTGCTTGAAATTTTGCCATCATGAAACTGCCCTCCAGTCTAATTCTCTTCGCGTTCGGGCTCTCGGTCGCGGCCACAACTCAAGCTCAACAATCGCGATCGATAAAGTCAGAAACTCGTCCGCGTTTGGTTGCTGCCGCGCGAGTTCAGACTTCGAAATATCAAGAACCTTCGAACGTCTCGAATCGATCAGCGCAGGATGACGATCGACGTGCTGAAAGCTCGCGTCATCTTTCGCCAAATCGTTTGCGCGTGCGCATTAACGAAGCTGAACGGTTGATGAAGGCGCGTCCGGTTTTGACGGCAATGACGCCTTCGATCGAATACGTCACGGTCGCCGCGTTGATGCCGGAGACCTCGAAGATTCATTTAATTCGCATCGATAAGCGCACGTTTCTGACAAAAGGCTCCGTAGTTTCAGTGACCAGTTCGCTCGGCCTTCCGGTTCAAGTGCGGATCGTTCGCGCAAACGGCGTCAACACGGCCGTCAACATTTTCGATAATCAAAATCGATCGTTGCTGCCTCTGGCGGTTGAATTCCCGATTGAACGACGCGGCGTGTTTAAGGAAATGGCCTACTACACTTCGGCGCATCCGACCTTGTTATCGCCTGAGTTGATGAAGACTGGCCAGACGTACGTCAATACGATGATCGATCTCGCCGCGAAGCGGTTGCGCGAACGCGGCAATCCGATCGCGCCGAATCTGGTTGAAATCGCGAAACGACTTTGCGTGGTAGAACATGTCGATCACGATCGCTTCCGCAACGAAAATCGTATCGCGCTCTTCGAAGAGATTTACAGTCTGTACGCGCTGAACGAACTCGACACGTATCGCTATTCAGTAAGTTCAGCCGGCGCGGGCGGAATGGTGCAAATGATTCCGTGGACTTATGCGCTGATGCGGCAGCGTCATCCCGGCGTCGGTCTGAATCCGGATTTCGTTGCCGGCATGCGCAATCATGGCAACGCGCTTGAAGCAATGCTGCTCTACATGCAGGACACTTGGAACGATTTGTCGGCGAATGAGGACGTGCAGAGCGCACTCACTGCCAAGCAGGCAACGGTTACTGAACTCGTTGCGGCCGGCTACAATTCGAATGCGGCCAAAATCCCTGGATACATTCGCCGCGCCGGCCCGGGTTGGCGCAGCTTGATTCCGCGCGAGACACAGCTCTATTTGCAGATCTATCAGTCGCTCGACGTGCTTATGAAAGCGAAAGAAAATCACGCGCGCAAACGATAGCAACGGTCAATAACTGAGCTTCGCAAAACACCCGGTGGGTCTCGCCGGGTGTTTTGTTTTTTACTTTCAGTCTCGCCGTCCTCGGTTTGCATCATCGGGCGGTTTCAGTCTATAACTCGGTGCCATCAGTCTTCCCGGACTTTCGTCTTACTAACTTGACGACATGCGATTGTTCTTTACTCGCACTGCGTCTGAAGAACACGGAGCGAGAAAATGAAAACAACTGTCTTGAGGCTTGTCATTGTCGTGTTAACCGGTGTCTGCGCCGTCGTGGTAATCACAAACCTTCGCGCACCGAAGGTTGCTGCCCATGATAATGACTTTACCGCTTTATATTCCGCGTTAGACATGCCGGTCCCGGAACAAACGCCCGCCGTGACCGTGGCGCAAGAGAAAACCGTCGAGCAGGTTGAGAAGAACATCAAAGTGCTCAACGGCATGCCGGCGTCACAGTTCATTCCGGTGATGAATTATTTCGCAGCTTCGATGGGCCGCCGTTGCAATTTCTGCCACGTGAATAACAACGGCCAATGGGACTATGCATCGGACGCAAAGCCGGAAAAGAACACCGCACGCGAAATGATCAAGATGGTGCTCGACGTGAACAAGAGCACTTTTAAAGGAAATCCGACGGTGGGCTGCTACACCTGTCATCGTGGACGAAACAGTCCGCAATCACTACCGGCTTTGCCATTGCCTTTGCCATCGCCTCCCTCCGCTAATGCCGGAGGCGGCGCAGCACCGGCTGGCGCGGGAACTCCAAGCGCCGCGGCCCAGGCAACGCCGGCCCCTACGCCCACATTGCCCGCGGCTGATGAAATTTTCGGCAAATATATTGCAGCAATCGGCGGGCAAGCGACCGTCGACAAATTGACGACGCGAGTCGCCAAGGGAACGATCGCTCAAGCCAATGGAAACTCTTTTCAGTTTGAACTCTATCAGTCGGGCCCTGACAAGTTTTATCTGCTCGTGACGACGCCGCAGGGGACGCTCGAACGCGGCTTCAACGGACAAGTAGGCTGGGAAAAGACGGCGCGCGGTGTGCGAGAAATCAGCGGGTTTGAATTAGCGAACTTCCGCGCCGCAAATAGCCTGTTCAGTTTCATCAACCTGAAGGCGCAATACGCGCGACCACCCAGAGTTCGCAAGGACAAGCTCAACGATCGCGACGTCTATGTTCTCGATGGCCAGACCACCGACGGACGGCGCATGAGACTGTATTTTGATGCAACGACGGGGTTGCTGCTGCGGCGCGTAACCATCCTGATAACCGTGGTCGGTTTAATCCCCGACCAGGTGGACTTTGAAGATTATCGCGACGTCGATGGAGCGAAGTTCGCGTTCGTCGGTCGCTCTGCGACACTCGAACCAGGTAATCCAACATCGACGCGGACGTTCACTGAAGTGAAGATCAATTTGCCGGTGGATGATTCGAAGTTCGCGATGCCGCCTGCGGCCGCAAAACCGTAGCGCTCCGTCTTCTATTCGAACTCGCGCAGTTGCTCGTCCAATTGATCGAGAGCGTGTTGAAGTTGGGCGCGATAACGAGGATCTCTCGCGGCTTTAATCCGGCTGAGAATCAGCGAATGCGATAACATCAAGGATTGTTTGTGCTCGCTTTGTTCGCGCTGCTCCGCCGAAAGTTTATGAGCAGCGCGAATTTCTCGTTCAGCCTCAGCCGCTCCGATTTGATCTTCGACTGATTTGCTTTCCCACCCGCGCGCCATGCCTCTCAGTATAGCGCGCGTGGCAAATCACAAGAGGCTCTTCACCCAGCCGCCATCAACTTGCAGCGTCACACCGGTGACATAAGACGCGCGTTCTGATGCCAGGAACGCTACGGCGGCGCCGATTTCTTCCGGTTGGGCCATGCGGCGGATCGGCGCCTGTTCGGCCCACGAATTGATTATTTCCTGCTTGGACTTGCTGAGAGCTTTGCCGCGCACTTCGGCCAGGTAATCCTGTCGTTCAGTCAAAGTGTAACCCGGTGCGACGTTGTTGACGGTGACGCCGTCAGCCGCGACTTCGTTCGAAACCGTCTTGGCCCAGCCTGTCAATCCCGCGCGCACGGTGTTCGAAAGCAGAAGGCCGTCGATCGGTTGTTTGACTGAGACGGAAGTGATGTTGACGATGCGTCCCCACTTGCGTTCGATCATTCCTGGGAGAACGAGCTTGGCAAATCTGATCGCCGACAACGCGTTCAGTTCAAACGCCTGACGAAAAACATCGAGATCGGTTTCAGCGAAAGTCTTCGCCGGCGGACCGCCGGCGTTCGTGACGCAGATATCGATTTTTCCTGCGCGTTCAATCGCCAAATTAACGAATGCCTGAACCGCAGAATCATTAGTGACATCGCACGCGATGCCGGCGACATCGGCGCCTGTTTCTTTATGAATTTTCTCGGCCGCTGCCGAAGCATGTTGCGCATCACGCGAACAGAGAAACACGCGCGCGCCTTCACGAGCGAGTTCACGTGCACAAGCGAAACCGATGCCGCTACTGGCGGCCGCAACTAATGCGACTTTATCTTTTAAACCGAAATCCATGCTGATAGTCCCTTCAACGCTGATTAGGTTTGACTCAATCTAGTCCGCGCAGCGGACGGAGGATAATAGCCCGGCAGTTTACTGCTGGGTTAACGTGGTTTGGAAAATTCCAAGGCCGCGAAGCGGGCGACAGAAATATTTTCCAACGATCCCTCTGTCGTCCGCTTCGCGGACTTATTTGGAATGGGGCGCGTTTCCCAGCGATGAATCGCTGGGCTACTCCCAATCGTCCGCTTCGCGGACTCTCAGACACGTCTCAATCAGTCGTACCGGATCTTCAGCAGAAACAATCCGCGCCTTCGTCTGCTTTGGAAGCCGCGCGACGATCTGTTGCGCCTCATCGGCCACGCCGCCTGTTCCTGTCAGGCAGCCAATCACCTTTCCCTCGTCATACGCGATCGTGAATTCGTTCAGCGAGCCAATCGAACCTGCGATGAAAAGTACGACATCGCACGAACGGACGAGCACGACGTTGCGGCCTTTCAATCCAAAGCCGGTGTAAACAATCGCGTCGCAGGCATCGGTCGGCAGACCAAACGTCTCGACATGTTCGTGTTCATTTTCACCCGGCGAGATGCCGACATGAAACGCGCCCGCGTCATGCGCGGTCTTGCCCACCAAATGAACCACGCCTGTCGTCGCGCCAGTGAGCAATATCAGATCGCGCGCAGCAATCGCTTTGCCCAGCGCATGCGCTGTCTCAGCGATCTCCGTCGAAGCTGCCTCTGCAGCCGATCCCATGACGCCAATTTTGATCTTCATCAGATTTCGAAGTGCTCTGTTTCCAACACCGGTGCTTTGATCTCTTCAGGCTTGGCAATCGCCGGCGCCGCAAATCGCTCTTTGCGGTCCCACCGCTTCTCAGTTGCAAACCAAATTAGGCCGGGCAGGAGAAAGAAAATACCAACGCCGACCGTAACTACGCGCGGTGAAAATCCGAATCGATCCATCAACTCGCCGACCAAATAATTCGACGCGGCCATCGTTAACGTCACGAGCGCCATCTCAGCCGCAAAGACGCGGCCACGAAACTGATCTTCGACATTTTGCTGCAGCAAAACTGTCGAAAAGACCCACAGAATACTTCCGCCGCAGTGTGCGATTGCCAGGAACAATAGCGCGAGCGCGAAGCTTCGGGATACCGCAAAAGCGATATAAAAAGTGCCGCCTATCAAGAAAGCGATCCCAATTGCGATTTGCATCTGCCTGCGCGTTTCGCCGGCCCAACGTCGCGCCACGATCGGACCGAACGCAGTGCCGATACCGCGCGCGGTAAACAGCACGCCGATACCCGTCGCGGTTTTTCCGCCAACCGGAAAAACTCTCTCGCCGAACACCGCCAGCAAAGTCAGAATACCGCCACCCATTCCCCAGGCCGGTTTCACCATCAGGTAAGCAAACACGCGCGGCCGATGGCGCACATAGTGCCCGCCTTCGATCGTGTCAGTAATTCCCAGTGCCTTACCGATCGTCAGTTTTGTTGCGTCGCGTTTCAGCCGTTTTGGAAAGTGCACTGTCGAAATCAAGAGAGCCGACGCGATGAAAGTCATCGAATCCAGCACGAACGCGGCACTCGTTCCAAACCATCCCGCGATGAATCCGCCGATAGCAGCACCGAGCGTCAACATCACCGACCAGGTGACGCCGGCAATCGCATTCGCTGCTAACAACTCTCGCGGCGAAACGATCGATGGAATGGCAGCCGTCTTGGCCGGCTCAAAAAATGTCGAGAAGGCAAGTTGCAAGACTGTCAGTACGTAGATCAGCCACATCTGATCCGGCCGGCGCACGAAGAGAAATCCGAGCACCACTACCGCCCGAACCAAATCGGATGCGATCATGATCGAGCGACGGCTGAATCGATCGGCGACGACACCGGAGAGCGGGCCCATCACCACGCTCGGCAGAAAACGCGCGACCATGATCAGCGCGACCGAGCGACTCGATCCAGTAAGCCGCAGAGCAATGGTGTAGACGGCGATTGTGTCGAACCAATCGCCCATTTGGCTGACCACCTGACCAAGCCATAGGAATCTAAAACCACGATTTGATCGCAGCAGCTCGCCATAACCGACACTCGGCGCCGGCGATTTCGATTTAGAAATTCGTTCGCTCACTTATCGAAAGAATAAGATTGCGGAAAGGTGCACTGTCGCGAGAATGTTGTCAACCCTACTCTCACTCTGACCTGTCACATTGAACTCAATCGGAATTGGCGCGCGCACAGACTCCAAAACTCCAGTAAACTCGCGGTATTCCACCTCGGCACGGGCTTTGTAATGCGTGGGTTGCGGCTAGGTAGCGTTAACCGCTGGACGGGCCCACCGCACTGGGCCCGCTAGCCGCCTTGAATTCGCAATTTCACCTGTCGCAGGCCGCCCAAAAGATTTTCGACTGCAACACCCCAGGTGACGGACGCGTGCCGGCTCCGTCAACTTGCCCGTCATGCGCCGAAAGCGAACAGCCAAGTTGCTCTGGCATTTTGCTTTCGGCGCAGGCTCTATCAATTGAAGCGAATTCAGTGTTCAGTGTTCGACGGTTTTGAAGTTTGCCGATCCATTCGCGGGTTAGGACGAACGAATGAAGCTGTTCGACATGTCTGATTACAATCGCGCGGCAAAGACCTATTGGATTTTCATGGTCGCTGCCGGCGCCAGTGTGTTTGTATGGGCCATCGCGCGCTGCCTCTCGCTCACTCAGATTCAAGGCGGCGAATTAGCCGCGTTCGTTCTTTTCGCCGTCGTCACCAGCGCGCATCCCATTCGCATCCCGAATACAAAGTCGAGCTTCACTGCCGGTGATGTTTTCACCTTTCTCGCTCTGCTGATCCTGGGCGTGCCTGCGGCGGTGCTCGTCGGCATTGTTGACGTGTTCGTCAGCTCGCATCGCACTTCAAAGAAACTCACGAGCTGGATTGCGGCACCGGCCATGATGGCGGTGACGGTGTTTATCTCGGGCAACACGTTCTACTTTGCGCTACGCCGTTATGCCGACATTTCGGTTTATCCGCTCGGCAATTCAGCCGTTCGCCCTGACTATCTGATTTCATGTTTGGCGCTGCTCGCGCTGACTCATTACTGCGTCAACGGGCTGACCGTCTCGACGATCTATGCACTCAAAGGGCGACAATCGATCGTCAAATTGTGGCGCGAGGGTTACCTTTGGACCTGGTGGTCGTTTCTCGCGTCAGCCAGCGCCGCAGCGGTCGCCTATTCAGCCATTTCGCGTTTCGGTTGGGGCTACGCGCTGCTTGGTTTTCCCATCATCGCGGCGACGTTCGTGACTTATAAAGTTTATTTCAGGCGAGTCAATGCCAAGACGTACGAAGCCGAAGAACTAAGCCGTCTTCACCTCGCCACGGTTGAAGCGCTCGCCACAGCCATCGACGCTAAGGATCAAACGACCCATTACCACGTTCGTCGCATGCAGGTTTATGCGGAAGGTCTTGGCAAAATCTTGAATCTGTCTGACGCAGAATTGGCCGCGCTGAAAGCCGGCGCGCTGCTGCACGACGTGGGAAAGCTCGCCGTGCCTGATCACATCCTCAACAAGCCGGGGACACTGACGCAAGCTGAATTCGAGAAGACAAAAATTCACACCGTCGTCGGCGCTGAAATTCTGAGCCGCTGCAATTTTCCTTATCCCGTAGTTCCCATCGTCCGACATCATCACGAGCATTGGGACGGCAGCGGCTATCCTGACGGTTTAAGGGGCGAGCAAATTCCGATCACCGCGCGCGTACTGTCGGTGATCGATTGTTTCGATTCAGTGCGAGAGGATCGCCCCTTTCGGCCCGGCATGTCGCGCCCGCAGGCGATCGCCTTGCTCAACGAGGGTGCCGGCGCTCATTTCGATCCGCAGATCGTCGATCTCTTCATATCTCACTTACCGGAGTTTGAAACGAGGATCGCGTCATTGGGTCTCGCGGATCAAATCCACATTAGTACTCCGCGCAATCCGATTGTTCCCTCGCGGGACGAGATGAGTTCACTACCAGAACATAGTTCCTTTGGAGCGTACGATCAAATTCGCAATGCTCATCGCGAAGTCTATGCGCTGTACGAAATGGCGCGCACATTCGGTTCGTCGCTTGAGGTTGAAAATACCCTTTCGGTGTTGGTCGATCGCGTCGGAAACATCGTGCCGTTCGATACCTGCGTCGTTTATATGTTCGATGAGAAGCAAGGTCATGCACGCGCCGCGTTAGCCGTCGGTTTGAACGCAGAATCGATGCGTGGCCGCTGCATCGCTCCCGGAGACGGTGCGACTGGTTTTGCCCTCGCAAATCGCCGGGCCGTCAATCGAATTCATCCGAGCCTCGAATTCTCACCGGCTGAATCCTCGTCGGATCATAGCTATCGATCGATGGCCGCGTTGCCGCTCTTCAAGGACGATCGTTTATTGGGGACGCTGTCGATCTATTCAATGTCGCTGAGAGAATACAGCGACGATCAAATTCGTTTGCTCGAGACCGTGACACGACTTGCGTCCGACGCGCTGGCCAACGCGATGAGTCATGCTCGCGCAGAAACGAATGCGTTGACTGATTCGCTGACCGGACTGCCCAACGCCCGCGGCCTACAGGGGCGATTCGATGAGGAGGTTTCGCGCGCGCAACGTACGGGTCGTCCGTTCCAGGTGATCATGCTGGATCTCGACGACTTCAAACTCGTGAATGACACCTTCGGTCACAAACTCGGTGATCGCATGCTGCATGAAGTCGCGCACCTCGTTCACGGACAGCTGCGCGAATACGATTTCCTCGCGCGCTATGCCGGCGACGAGTTCGTCGCTTTGGTTCCCGATGTACCACCGGATCAGGTCGAGGAACTACGCGAGCGAATTGAACGCATCGTCTCAGGCTTTTCAATCGAAGTGCGCGGCCAGGGCCAGGCCCGGGTCGGCATCAGCGTCGGCGCCTCGCTGTTTGGCACCGATGGCGAGACGCTCGATCAATTGCTGATTGCGGCCGATCGCGCAATGTATCGGGCGAAATCTACCCACAAATCGAGCATTTTCCCGGCGTCGAAACCCGTAAGCACTAATTTCGAACAGCCGGCTCGGAACTCGCTCGTCACGCGCTCAATTAACTAATTTCTGCCGAAATTTCTTGACAATCCACCCCTCGACCAGTCAAATTGGAAGAGTGGTAATGCGGGGCCACAATCGTCTATCCCGCAAACGGTTGCCGTTCTGACAACCGTCGCATCCAGCGCTTTGTCCTAGACCGCACCGCTAATCGAATAGGCGGTGTCGACTGCTCCGCCCCTTCCTCGGATTTTTCCCGAACTCCACCTTCGGAGACTGAACGCGTTACATAAAGAATGTCCGTTGCACAATTAGAGCGAACACCCGGCGCGACTTTGCTGATCGTCGATGACGACCAATCCGCGCGCGAAGGTCTGCGCAGCATTTTCGAAGGCGCCGGCCATCGCACAATTACTGCTGAGGACGCGCCTTCGGCACTGAAACTTCTGCGCCAACAGGTCTGTGATCTGGTGATGGTCGACGTCGAGCTTCCGGATGTCGATGGTCTTGCGCTCTGTCGCTTGCTGCGCGCGCAGCCGAGCCTCAAACAATTGCCGCTGGTAATCTTTTCCGCAAACGACAGCGAAGGCCGCAAAGTCGACGCATTCACAGCCGGCGCTGACGATTACATCGTTAAGCCTTCGTCGCCGGGAGAATTGCTTTCGCGCGTCAACTCTCATTTGAATTTTGCGCAGCGCGAATCCGATCTCATCGGCACGAATCGCGAACTGAGTTTCCTCGCTGATCTGGGACGAGGTCTGCTGCAAACGCTATATCCCGAGCAAGTTTCGCGACGCGTCGCCGGCGCGATCTATGAAGGCACGAACGCTGAACAAACTGCCTGCGCAATTAAGAACAACGGCAAAGGGTTAGCAGTTTGCGTTTTTGATCGAGAAGGAAGCGCGGGCAATCAGTCTCTCGTCGATCTGTCGCGACTCAATAGATGGATCGCTTCACTCGATTCCGTCGTAGCAGTCAAACTAACGAAGAAACGCGAGTTCTTCCTGCACGATGCTCAGCACGCCCTCGAATACGTCGTTCCAATCCGCTTCAACCGCCACAACTTCGGCGCTTTGATCGTGGCCTTTGCATCAATCGAAGACTGCACAGATGACGAAACTCATTTGATCGACACGGCAGCTCAACAAGCTGCATTCGCGGCCCATATTTCCACTCTCTATTTGAAGGCACGGGAATCTGCCGCGACGCTTGCCGAAGAAGTCGATCGGCGCACGATCGAATCCGAGATGCACCAGCGCTTTACGGAAGCGATCATCGACACGTTGCCGCTATCGCTTTACGCCATCGATCGCGAGTACAAGATTGTCGCGTGGAACCGCAACCGTGAGTTAGGCGAACTCGGCCTGCCGCGCAAGAAAGCGCTCGGGAAGAACGTCTTTGATGTCCTCACGAAACAAAGTCGTGAACTGCTTGAGCGCGAATTCGGCAGAGTTTTCGCCACTGGCGAAATTCATCGCGTCGAGCAGGAAACGGTAAGCAGCGAGGGCGAAACCAATCACTGGTTGATCAGCAAAATTCCGATGCGAGCCCGCGAAAGTAATCAAGTCAGTCACGTGATCACCGTCGGCGAAAACATCACCCAGCGTGTGAAAGCTCAACGCGCCGTCGGCCGCGCCGAAAAACTCGCCGCCGTGGGACGTCTCGCAGCCGGCGTTGTTCACGAAATCAACAATCCTCTGGCGACGATCGCCGCGTGCGCGGAATCGCTCGAAAAACGAATCAAAGAAGGCGCGTTCGGGGACTCACCGGATGCCGAAGACTTGCGAGAATATCTTGGATTGATTCGTGACGAAGCTTTCCGCTGCAAATCAATCACCAACGGCCTGCTCGATTTCAGCCGCTTGCGTGCGGGACAGCGCGTGCCCGTAGACATGACTGAGGTGATCAAGGCGACTGCGCGTCTGGTTACGCATCAACAGCGCGGCGACAATGTTCGCATTGAGATCGAGGCTGCTGAAGGCCTTCCTATGGTGCTCGGCGATGTCGGTCAGTTGCAGCAAGCCGTGGTTGCACTGGCGACCAACGCGATCGACGCCATGCCCGATGGCGGAACATTGACATTGCGTGCAACACGAGATGGTTCGCGCGTGCTGGTGCAGGTCAAGGACACGGGATTCGGAATTCCTCACGAAAACATGAATAAGATTTTCGATCCGTTTTTCACTACCAAGGACGTCGGTCAGGGCACCGGGCTGGGACTGGCCGTCTGTTATGGTATTTTATCTGATCATGGGGGACGTCTCGACGTGCGATCCACTGTCGGCGCCGGCACGACCTTCACGATTACGTTGCCGGTCGCGACTGATTAGTACCATCCTTCCAAGTGCGGGGTAATAACAGTGAACGAACAGCGTGATGCAAGACTTCTGATCGCCGAAGACGAATCGAACCTTCGACTCGTCTTACAAAAGGAACTTCAGCGGCTCGGGTATCGAGTGCAGGCTGCGCCCGATGGTGAAGCGGCGCTGCGCAAACTCGAAGAGAGCAACGTCGACGTGCTGCTGTGCGACATCAATATGCCGCACATGGACGGCATGGAGCTGCTGCGTCGCATTCACGAACGGCCGAATCCGCCGGAAGTGATCATGCTGACCGGCCAGGGCACGATCGAAACTGCCGTCGAAGCCATGCGACTTGGCGCTTACGATTATTTGACGAAGCCTTACAGCATTAATGAGCTTGACGTGCGAGTTCGCCAGGCAGCTGAAAAACGAAACCTGCGCGTCGATAACCAAAGGTTGCGCGCGCAGATTCAAAGACAATCGGCGATGCCGGAAATCGTGAGCCAATCGCAAGCGATGGCCGAAGCGATTCGTTTGGTTGAGCGCGTCGCGCCCTCCGATGCTTCCGTTTTGATCACCGGCGAGTCAGGAACCGGTAAAGAATTAATCGCGCAGGCGATTCATCGACTGTCGAATCGCGCCAGCGGATCGTTCATCGATCTGAATTGTGCGGCCTTTCAGGAGACTTTGCTTGAGTCAGAACTATTCGGCTATGAAGCCGGCGCGTTTTCGGGAGCGAAAGCTCGCAAATTGGGGTTGATTGAATTAGCAGATGGCGGAACATTGTTCCTTGACGAAGTGACTGAGCTGCCAGCGGGCTTGCAAGCGAAGCTTCTGCGCGCGATCGAGACGCGAACCTTCTTCCGCGTTGGCGGCGTGCGCAAGGTCGAGGTGAACGTGCGCATTGTTGCCGCGACGAATCGGAATCTTGATACCGTCGTTAATGACGGAGCATTCCGCGCTGATTTGCTCTATCGCATCAACAGCTTTCAAATTCATCTCGCGCCGTTGCGTGAACGGCCCGAAGACATCGAGCCCTTGATGCATCACATCCTGAAACAGCTCGGCGGCGCGAATCCGCCGGAAGTCATGCCCGACGCGTTGGCCCAGATGCGTTCGTATGGCTGGCCCGGCAACGTGCGTCAGCTTCGCAACTGCCTCGAGCGCGCGGTGCTTCTGTCGAACGAAGGAAAAATTACTGCCCGCGAGCTGCCGCCGGAAATTGCGCGCACAAACGGTTCGATGCCTTACGTCGCGACGCAACCATCTGTCGCGGCAACACCCGGGGCTGATGATTCTTCGGGCACGGGAACGGGTTCGCTGCGCGACATTGAGAAACAACAGATTATCTCGGCGCTTGAGCGCGTGGGCTGGCATCGCGGCAAAGCCGCGGAAGTGCTCGGCATTTCGCCTTCGACCTTGTATCGGCGTCTGCGTGATTACAATTTAGAAGGAAGGCTGAGGTAAAAGTAATGAGTGATGAGTCATGAGCGATGAGACATGAGTGGGCCGGTAAGGTTAGCTGTTAGCTCATTACTCATCACCCATCACTCATCACTTCTTCAGTAATTTTCGATCGACCTTCCCGCGATCATTCTTCGGCAGCGAATCGACAAACTCAATCCAGCGCGGATACTTGTAGAGCGCGATCCGCGTCTTTACGAAATCCTTAATCGCGTTCGCCAGCGCTTCATTCGCTTGATGTCCGTCGCGAGCGACGATGAACGCCTTCGGTTTCACTAAGCGGTCGCCGTCTGCCTGACCAACGACTGCGCATTCCAGCACGGCTTCGTGTTGCAACAAACAATTTTCAATCTCTGACGGAGCCACAAACACGCCGCCGACCTTCAACATGTCATCGGTGCGGCCGTGATACCAGTAGTAGCCTTCTTCGTCGACATGAAACTGATCGCCGGTGGTGCACCAATCGCCGGCGAAAGTAGCTTTCGATTTCTCATGCGCGTTCCAGTAACACAGCGCGGCTGAGTCGCCCTTAATCTTCAGCGTGCCCATCTCGCCGGTCGGCACTTCGTTTCCATCAGCATCAACAATCTTCGCCTGGTAATCTTCGACTATGCGCCCGAGGCTGCCAGGATTCACGTCGCTGGGTCGATTCGTGATGTAGATATGAAACATCTCGGCCGAGCCAATGCCGTCGCAAATCTCGACGCCAAACGTTTCTTTCCAGCGATGATAAAGCTCGATCGGCAGAGCTTCGCCGGCTGAATAACAGAAGCGAATGCTCGATAAGTCATGCGAGGCCGCGTCTTCAGCGTTAAGCATCGAATTGATCATCGTCGGCACAGTCGTAAGAATCGTCGGACGATGGAGCTCGATTACTTCGAACATCCTTTCCGCCGTTGAGCGCTCAGAGAAAAGCGCCGTTGCGCCGCCCACCGCGAACGGAAACAGCAGGTTCGTTCCCGTCGCATAACCAAAAAAGAGTTTCGGCACAGAGACCGTCAGATCGCTTTCGCTCACGCCCATCGTGCGCTTCGCAAAAACCTCCGTGTTGTATGGCAAGTCGTGCTGTAGATGGACCGCGCCCTTCGGATGACCGGTCGAGCCGGAGGTGAACAACCAGATCGCGATATCGTCACGGTGCGTATCCGCGGCGCGACAGGCGGTTGGCTGCGTCGAGACAACTTCGGAAAACGAAAATGATTTCAGGTTGCTGCGAGAATCGACCAGTTCGCCATCGATTGCCCCTTCGTTGCGCACGACCAGCACGGAACGCAAGTAGTTGGCGTCAGGCACGGCTTCAGCAAAAGGTCTGAGAAAAGCTTCATGAACAATTGCGGCGCGGGCGCGCGTGTAATTCAAATAGTATCGATAATCATCCGCGGGCAACAGCGGATTCACCATCGTAATCACCGCTCCAATTCGCGCTGCGCCAAACCATGTCCAGACGAACTCCGGACAATCCGGCAGCACGATCAGCACGCGATCTTCTATCCTCACACCTAACGTGCGCAGCGCATTGCCTGTTGCGTTCGACAAGCGCGCCGCATCGCCGTAGGTAAAAGTTTGATCTTTAAAGTAAAGACAGACTTTGTCTTCGCGACCTTCCTCTAAATTGTGATAGAGGAAGTAATCGGCCATGTTGAAGCGCTCGGGGAATTCGACAGGCATACTCGCGCATGATAAGGCCAGCGATGGATTTTGAGAATGCCCAGCTGCAGGGCGGGCGGCTTGACGAGGCTTTGCTCATTAAGCTGGCCTATCGGTTCCTTCTCAAACACAACGAAAGCCCGCGCTATTCACGCGGGCTTCCTGGGTACGCTTCGAGCGATTCGTTGTCTGCGGTTTCACGCAGCATTCTCGCACAACGCTGTTTCGTTGGGCGCGGCATATTCATCAAGCGGAATCTTGTAACGCTTGATCTTGCTGTTTAGTGTAGTCAGCTTCACGCCGAGAATCTGCGCGGCTTGCGTCTGGTTGCCGCGGCTTCTGCTCAACGCGCTATTGATCAACTCGATTTCGAAACGCTGTACTTCATCATGGAGCCTAACGCGATGGCGCACCGGCTCCGTCACACTCAGCGATTCGACTTCTCGCAACAGTGTGAGCGCGACGTTGCGCAGCGTGCTGAGGCGGTTGTCGAGAATCACCTGATTGTTCGTCATGGTGTCCGCGATTGAAAATTCGTGTGGCCTCCAAACCATCTGGCTACTCATATTCGTCCCTCCCTGGTTGAAACGCTCGAGGCGTTAACTGGAAGACAACTATACGAAGGATCGAAAACCTCCGACCTGGTTTTGTGACGAAACGGACAAAAGCCGTGACGGATGCCTTAGCTGCGCGCTTTGTTAGAGAGTGTTGCCGATAGCTTCTTGCAGATTCGCCCGATAATTACGGCTCAAGGTAAGCTTTTGCCCCGTCTCGAGGATGACGTGGTACTCGCCGTGAAACCATGGCTGCAGCTCTTTGATTTTGTCGAGCTTGACGATCGCCGAGCGATGAATCCGCAAAAATCTCTTCGGATCGAGTTGCGATTCCAGGCCGCCGATCGTGCCGCGAATCAAGTATGACTTCGTTCCGTTGTGCACCCGAACATAGTTACCTTCGGCTTCGACACATGCAATGTTATTCACATCCAGAAAGAACACGCGACCGCCAACCTTTACCACCAGCCGCTCGATGTAACGCTGTTCGGCTTTCAACTCTTCGAGCAGAGCGAGAATCCGTTCGTCACGTTGCTCAAATCGATCCTGACTGATGACTGCCTTCGCCCGTTGCCATGCCGCGTCGAAACGTTCGCGGTCGAAAGGCTTCAGCAAGTAATCGAGCGCGTGCACTTCAAACGCGCGCACGGCGAATTGATCGAATGCGGTAACGAAAATGATGTAAGGCGCGCGATCGCTCTCGATCGATTCGAGTACTTCGAAGCCGCCAAGCTCAGGCATTTGAATGTCGAGAAAGAGGAGATCCGGATTAAGCGCGTCGATCGACTCGATGGCTTCACGACCATTCGAGCACTCGCCGACGATCTCGACGGCCGTGTCGTTCGCCAGCATCTCGCGGATCATCCCGCGCGCCAACGGCTCGTCGTCAATGACTAACGCCCGAATGCGTTTTGGGTTGGTCATCTGCGCTGCGCCTTCTGACTGCTCAACCAATCCGATCGTGGGAGGCGCATCAACACGTCTGATTCAGTTGGCGAGCCGTTCAGTTGACGTGTCGAGACTGAATTTGCTTACGAGCATCGAGTGCAAATAGTTCTTTCACCCGGAAAAATTTATCCGAAGAAATGACATACGCTCCGCAAAATTGAAGTTGCCACCAAATAGAAAATGCGCGCCCGCGTCCAAGCACGCGTCGCACTTGCAAAGAATCTTCGAATTTCCGGCGAAAAAAGTAACTACGAGTTCGAAAAACTGATTAGAGCAACCAAGTGTCGAAACTTGGATGCTCTATTTTCACGTAGCGCTCGCCAATTTGTTCCGTTGAATTTGGGAGTTGTACTGTGGGCGCTGCGCCGGTAGCTAGCTCACCCTGGAGAGTCGTGTCGTCTCTGGTACGTCGGCGTCTGATCGCGGGATTTCCATCGTGACCACCAATCCGCCTGATGGTTCGTTCGCGAGATCGAGCCGGTGCGCCGATCCATAAAGTCGATCGAGCCGCGCCTTCGTGTTCGCCAGCCCAACGCCGTGCTTTCCGGTCTCACCGACCGTCGGCACCAGGCGCAAGCCGGGCCCGTTGTCACGTACTTGAATGCGCAGCATTCCGCCATGCGGCTCGACAATTATTTCTATCCGGCCGCCGTTTGAATTCGCGATGGCGTGTCGCAAAGCATTCTCGACGATCGGCTGCAGGATCAAATTCGGCACGAGCTGATCGAGCAGGTTCGGATCGACCTTGACGAGCGTCGTCAGGCGATCCTGAAAACGAATGCGCTCGATCTCGAGATAGCCGTTCAGGAATTCCAGCTCCTGCTGCAACGTAACTTCCTGCGCTCCGGCATTCTCGAGCGTCAATCGCAAAAAATCGCCGAGCCGCGAAATCATGCTGCGCGCCGCCTCGACATCCTGATTCAGCAATGCCGAGATCGAATGAAGAGTATTGAACAGAAAGTGCGGATGCAGCTGCATCTTGAGCGCTTCCAATTGCGACTGGACCAACTGCGTTCGCAATTGCGAAGCCTTCAACTCGCCTTTGCGATAACTGTTGTAGTAATTGAACGCATGGCTGATCAGAACGATCACCCAATAGATCAGCAGACAGCGATCGAGGTTGTAGAGAACGAACTGAAATGTGCGCAGCATGCTGAGGCTGCCGCCCCGGCCAATCTGAACCGTGTAGATCACGTAATCGATCGTGATCATCGGAATACTCAGGCCGAGACTGATTAAAAAATGAAGCGGCACGCGTCGCTGCCAGTTATTCCGCTCAATGCGAAAGCGGCGCGCCAGCCAAAGCACTAAAGGCGTCGCCAGCGCCCAAAGAAAACAAATCAGACCCTGAACCAGCAGCGCGCGGCGAAACGAGATTGGTTTTTCTTCTTTGTAGTAGACCGTGTAAATCTGGGTCGCAAAGAAGAGCGCGACGATTACCCAGGCGCCCCAAATTAATCCCAGCCGTACCCAACGATTGCGCAGAATCTCTTTTGAGCGCGTTAACGTATCCAGTTGATCGGCGAATTCGGTCATGAGCTTGCTTACTGAAACGCGGGCGAACCGGGCTAGGTTTCAAAGTAGTACGAGGCAAAGTCTGCGCCTGCCCGCATTCTGACGAGCGCGCGCGGCGAGTCAAATGGTTTTGGGACGATCGGGCTTAAGTCTGTGATAAAGCGGCGAGCTTCAATCGGATCGGCTAGCCTCGGCGCTGGTCCGTTGCGCTTGCGTCGCGATCAACTCTTCCGCAAAGGTTGTGCTGTGAAGCTCACGAATTTGCTCGCCACAAACCGCGATTATGCGACCAGTGTTCTCGCGGCTAATTCCCAAATCTGTACCATCGTTCGGCAACAGATACTCGCCATTTGTCTTTCGCACCAGATGGCCGAGCTCATGCAGCAGCGCAGTCACGCGCGCTTCGCGCGTACTCGGTGAAAAGTCGCCAACGTTCGGAACGCTTCGGTTGCTGGGTAAGTTGTTGGCCACATAGAACGGACCATCCAGATTGATCTCCGCTTTCTTGAACACCCGATAGCGAAGTCCGGTTGCGGCATTTGTAATAACCGTGGTCGCACCGCTCATTCGTATGGCAATCTGCTTGTCGAGATGACTCTCTCGCAACTGCCCAATCAAATCATTTAGGGCACTGATCGACATTGATCCACCATAGAATTCGCTGCACGAATTCGTCCGGCTCAGAATGCTGTACGAATCGAGATACGCCTTTTGCAATTCGTTCAGCTTGGAGACGTCGGGCAGAGGCAACGGCTCAGGCGCGTAGTTCAGCGGTTTCAGACTCGACAAGTTTGTAGTTGTGAATCGCGCTTGCGTGTTTGCAGGACGGCCGGTACTCAAAAGGCAAATGGCGGCCGCCATCGCGACCACGGACTTCCGGCAGTTGGACATGGTTCACCTCCCGATTTCTAAAAGGTCGAGGGGCTCCATGCGTTGGCCGAGTCTACGAAGGTGTTTTGATTCTGGTTGAGCTTATGTGACGGAGTGGCAACGTGAAGTGATAAGGCGGCTTGGTGAATCGATCGCGCCGCACAAAGTCCAAATTATTGACAGGTGATCGCCGAAAACGGAGGCGGGCGAGATTCAGAAAAGCGGAGTCGCTCGCAAAGTTATGGAGGTTGCAGCGAGTTCACTTCGCGAATGGACAACCTTCATCGCTGTGCTTGGTGCTTAGGTAAGTACGCGCTTCCCACATTTCAGGAAAGAATTTTTTATCGAGCGTCGTACGCAGATAACCCACGCCTTCCGAACCGCCGGTGCCGCGCTTTGCACCGACCATTCGCTCGACCATCTTGATGTGATGCGAGCGCCATAGTGAGAAGTTTTCGTCATGATCGAGCAGCGCTTCCGCCAACTCGTACTCTTTATAAAACTCTTCGTAGTGCGTGAGAATTTCGACCATCGCGCGCTGACGCTTGCCGTAATTGCTGCGCCGCTCTTTTGCGTCACGCGGCGCGGCGCTAGCCGGCGTGTCAAAGCCGCGCCGTCGCAACAGTGCAAAGAACGCTTCCGAAAGCGACGGCGTGTTCATCCGGGCCTGCAGACGTTTGTGGGAAAATTCGTCCGCCGCGAATTGCCGCAGAATCTTTTCATCCCTCAGTCCCGAAGAGAATTCGATCTCGCGAAATTGCATCGATTGAAAACCGCTGGCGGGATTTAATTCGTCGCGAAAGCTAAGAAACCGCAGCGGCAGCATGGTCTCGAGAATATGAATTTGCGTGATGAGCAGCTTCTCGATCTCGCCAACCCGCCGCATCGCTTGCACGGCTTCCGCGATGCGATCTTCTTTCATCGAAATAATTGCGGCGTCGATCTCATGAAGGATTTGCTTGAACCAAAGCTCGTAGGCCTGATGGACCGTGATGAAAAGCAACTCATCATGCTGCGCCGGTGTGGAGAGACAGGTCTGCAGATCGATCAGCTCCGGCACACGGAGATATTTGTTGTACGAGAGGGGGGCATGTTTTCCGTATTCGTTTGCCATATGATCTGGGAAGTTATGTTCTCGGAAACGCAGCCATGTCGCGTACGCGACGCGCCTGTGCCAGATGCCGCTGGCCGTGAGCTACCGTAATCACGAAAGCGTCAGCGAGACTGTAACGCATTAATGGCGTTACCGGCGACCGCAATCTTGCTCGGTTGTAGTCGATCCCCTCAGCCTTGCGAACGAATTGAACAAATTGCTCCTGTTCCGCGAGGAAGCTCGCAAGAGATCCCCGAACGTCCGAGGCATCAGGCCGAAGAATCTTGGGCGCGCGCAATCTTCGAGGCGATTCGGGACTAACGTACTTGATTAGCCAGCCACCCATCAGGCTCGGACGATAGACCGGATGCGAGCTAGTTTTTTTCGCGCTCGCAATCGCGGCAGTGAAGTACGCGTGAAATTTGTTGGTGGCAACCGCGAGATGCTCAAGACATTGGGCGATGCTCCACTTTTCCGGCGCTGGCTTCCAATTTAGCTGGGCCTCGCTGAGATCGGAAAACAATTGTCGCGCGATTTCGCTGTTCTTTTCAGCTTCATCGGCGATGGTTTGCAGAAAGTCTTGAGATTCAAGAAATTGCTTCATGAGGCTGATCCCGTTCGGCGTTGCTTCAGGGGGGTGCGTAAACGCGGAACTCCAGACTTCAAAAGGCCGCGCCAACCTTCTCGGCACTCGCATACACGCCCGTGTCCCGAATTTTTTTCATCTCGGCGACGATCAATTCAAGCTCTTCATCCTTCGTATAAAAATGCGGCGAGATGCGCGCGCCGGCGCCGGGCCGATAGTCGACGATGAACTCGCGACGAATTAGTTCTTTCGTGATCGCCGCAGCATTGTCATCCCACACCGTGATCGTGCCGCCGCGTTGCGCGGGATCTTTTGGACTCGTGACTTGAAAGCCTGCTTCCTCAGCCAACTTGAACAGGTATTGAGTTTGCCGAATGCTCTTTCCCCGAATCGCGTCGACACCAATCTCGTTGATGATCTTGTAACCTGATTCAGCCGCGTACAAAGCCGGAATCGCGGGCGAGCCGTGCAGGAATCGCGTGATGTTCGGCGCGTAGTGCATTTCGGTTTCGAACGCGAACGGCTGCTCGTGGGCCATCCAACCGGTCGTTTTCGGTTGCAGTCGGTCGATCAGGTCCGGCCGCACATAAAGATAGCCCGCGCCGGGTCCGCCGCAAAGCCATTTCACCGAACCACCCGTTGCGAAATCCACGTTCAATTCTTTCACGCTGAACGGCACGGTTCCAGCCGATTGATAAGTGTCGAGCACAACCATTGCGCCAACTTCATGCGCGCGTTCGGTAATCGCTTTTGCATCTTGCAGAAATGCGCTCTTGAAAAGCACGTGCGAGATCGGAACGAGCAAAGTTTCTTCATCGATCGCCGCCAGCATTCTTTCCAGCGGCATGGTGATGCCGTCATCTGACTTCACTCGTTCAATTCGCAACCCGTGCGCGCGCGCATGTGCTTCGTACACGTACATCACCGAAGGAAAGTTCAGCTCTTCGTAAACGATCTTGTTGCGTTTGGGATCTGCCGCCGGCAAGAGACAGGAGAGGATCAGCGACTGGCAGATCGAAACGTTTTGATGCATGACCACCGTGTTGTCGCCGGCGCCGATGATGCGCGCGATCTGATTCCCGATCGTTACCGGCATGTCCCACCAGCCTTCGGCCCACGCGCGCACGCCCCGCGTCGCCCAAACATCAGCGTACTCGTGCAGTCGATCATATGTTGCCCGCGGCATCGCGCCGAGACTGTGCGAGATGAGATAGACTGTCTGGTCCAGGATCGGAAACTCAGAACGATATTTGAGAAGTTCGTCAGTCAAAATTTTAGCTTGATCCGACCGCAGTTAATGTCTGACTTTGCGATTTTTCTCTGCGGCTTTGCGCCTCTGCGTGAACACTGCTGCGCGGAAGGATCATTTCACGAAAAGGCGCGAAGACGCCAAGAATCGCAAAGGCAAATTAAGACGCTAATCCAGCATGACAAACGTTCGCCACTCGCGGAATAATTTAGTAGAGTTGTGCCGAACGTGAAAGCGTCTTGATTCTTACAGATGATCCTGCTAGTTGACAACACAATTGAAGGTGTCGGCGCCAGCCCGCGCGAGATTCGCGCCGCGCTGCAACGCATCGAGCCCGACATGCGGGTAGTGACTGAGCCGTTTCAAAACATAACGCCGGAATTCGTAAAGACGCTTAACCCTTCGCACATCATCCTCAGCGGTCAAAGTCATCCCTGGGATCAGTACTCTTCGCAATCGCTGGCGGGAGTTTTTTATGTGATCCGCGCGGCGCGTCAGCCGATACTCGGCGTGTGCGGCGGACATCAACAGATGGCGCTGGCGTTTGGTGCGCCCGTCGACCTGATCGAGCGAATTGCGCCGGGCGAAGGTTACGAGGGAGCTTTTCGCGAACGTGGCTATTGCGAAGTTGAGTTGAGTTCAGCAGCGCGCAGTCCGGTATTCGATGGTTTGCCCGATAAGATGACCGTCTGGGAATCGCATTGCGACGAAGTAAAGACGTTGCCGCCGGATTTCACTCAGACCGCGACTAACGAAGTGTCAGAGATTCAGGCGATGCAGCATACATCGCTGCCCCTCTATGCAGTGCAGTTTCATCCCGAGCTGTTCGATGAGGAACATCCGCACGGACGAACAATCCTCGAGAATTTTCTTAAACTGTAAAGATCCCATCGTTTAGAGTCGGGCTACTGCCCGACCAGCGGGCGGTAGCCCGCTGCTAAGCGTCCGCGTCGGACTAGACTAGACGCGCACCGGATGGTCCTTGGCGTAAGAGTACGCGCACCATGCGGAAATGACGTGAATGATTAGACCGAACAAACCCACCGATCCAATCCAGGAAATACCGAAGACGAGCATCCAGATGATTCCGAAGAGAACGCGACCGTTATAAATCTGGCCCAGTCCGGGAATTAGTAAGCTGAGAGTTCCCGCAATTAAAGGATTCCGCATTGGTTTTTACCTCAGCGGAAATATACGACGAGTTGCGTCTTGAGGTTCAGGTTTGATTAAGCCAGGCCGGCCGGTTGTTTTCGTAGGCGGATATCTCTGCTTTGTGCTTCAGAGTCAGACCAATGTCGTCCAGACCTTCCAACAAAAAGTAGCGTTGAAAATCGCTGATCTGGAATGAGGCTGAGAAACCAGCGGCGTCGGTCACCGATTGTTTCTCAAGATCGACTGTTAGTTGATAGCCGTCGGCTTCGCTTGCTCGGCGCATTAGATCTGCAACTTCCGCATCGGTGAGCACAACCGTCAGCAAACCATTTTTCATACAGTTGTTTGCGAAGATGTCGGCGAACGAGGGCGCGATGATCGCGCGAAAGCCGAAATCGGCCAGCGCCCATGGCGCATGTTCACGAGACGAGCCGCAACCAAAATTCTTGCCGGCGATCAGAATCGACGCTCCGCGATAGCGCGGATCGTTTAGCGGGAACAAAGTATCGGTCTGACCGTCAGACTTAAAGCGCCAATCGTAAAAGAGGAATTGACCGAAGCCCGTGCGCTCGACGCGTTTCAGGAACTGCTTCGGAATAATCTGATCCGTATCGACGTTGGGTCGATCGAGAACGGCTACCAGGCCTGTATGAATTCGAAAAGGCTGCATCGCGAATGTGCTTATGCGTTACCGGCGGAATCGATGAGGTGGCGAGCATGATTAATGGCCGATTCCAATTCTTGTTTTGTTGATCCAGCCGAATTCAACACTCGTGATACCTGTCTCAAGACAGTTTCTGCCGTTCGTTTGTTTGCCTTCGTTGATTGCGTCTCCTTAGTTGCTCCGAGGATCACAATCTTCATATCGGCATATTTGCCGCGGACGCCCTTGCTAAAGTCAATCGACTTCTGCTTTTTTCGGTTAGCCTTCTTCATAATGCTTTATTTCACTTCGGGTCGGCATTCGGGCGCTGACGATTCGAATTTCCCTTTGTGACTCAGTGAAAGTAACTACCATTAGCCGATTGCCGCTCGATTTTCCGATGATGTGAAGTCTCTGTTCATAAACAGAATGTGCTGGATCATCCACCGTCAAGCTTAACGGATCATAGAATACCGTCGCGGCTTCTTCAAAGCTAATCTTGTGTTTCTTTGCATTCAGCCGATTCTTCGCTGCGTCCCAAGTGATTCGCTTTTCCTGATGATTCATGGGAGTTGTCTTTTCTCATACTACTTATATTCCCATTCTCGAACATCAACAAAGTGTCCCGCGATCGCTGCCGCCGCGGCCATCGCCGGGCTGACCAGGTGCGTGCGGCCGCCGCGGCCTTGCCGGCCTTCAAAGTTGCGATTGCTGGTCGAAGCACAGCGCTCACCCGGCTGCAAAATATCCGGGTTCATGCCCAGGCACATCGAGCAGCCTGATTCGCGCCACTCGAAACCTGCGTCGATGAATATTCGATCGAGGCCTTCTGCTTCTGCGGCGCGTTTTATGTTTTGAGATCCGGGAACGACCATACCGCGCACCGATTCTTTCACTCGATGTCCGTTGACCACGCGCGCGGCGGCACGCAGATCTTCGATGCGCGAGTTGGTGCAAGAGCCTATGAACACTCGATCGATCGCGATCTCGGAAATCTTCTCACGCGGTTCCAAAGCCATGTACTCGAGCGCGCGCTCAATTGCCCGGCGTTCGTTATCGTTGTTTGCCTCAGTTGGATCGGGAACGATTCCTTCGATCGATGTGACCATTCCCGGACTGGTTCCCCACGTCACGCAGGGCGCGATCAGGGCGGCATCAATTTCGACAACTCGATCGAATTTGGCATCTTGATCAGATGGCAACGTTCGCCAATACGAAACTGCCGCGTCCCACTTGTCGCCAATTGGTGCGAACTCGCGACCTTTCAGGTAAGCGAGCGTCGTTTCGTCGGGCGCGATCATTCCTGCGCGCGCGCCGGCCTCGATGCTCATGTTGCAGAGCGTCATGCGGCTTTCCATCGAAAGCGCGCGAACCGCTTCGCCGGCGTATTCGATCACGTGACCCGTGGCGCCATCGGTTCCGATCTGCCCGATGATTCCAAGTGCGAGATCCTTCGCCGTCACGCCTTCGCTCAACTTGCCGCTCACCTTGATGAGCATCGTGCGCGGTTTGTTCTGAGGCAGGCATTGCGTCGCCAGCACGTGTTCAACTTCGCTGGTGCCAATGCCGAACGCGAGCGCGCCGAACGCGCCGTGCGTGCTGGTGTGACTGTCGCCGCAGACGATCGTCATGCCCGGCTGAGTGAGGCCCAGTTCCGGCCCGATCACGTGAACGATTCCCTGCTTTGGCGAATCGATGTCGAACAAGCGAACGCCGAACTCTCCGCAGTTTGAGCGCAGCACTGCAATCTGTTTCGCCGCGACTTCATCGGTGATCGGCAAACTTCGATCAGTTGTGGGGACGTTGTGATCGATCGTCGCAACAGTCAGATCAGGCCGCCGCACTTTGCGATCGGCCGCGCGCAATCCATCAAACGCCTGCGGCGAAGTCACTTCGTGCACGAGATGCAGATCGATGTAAAGCAGCGCCGGCTCGTTCGCAGCCGCGCGTACCACATGCGCATCCCAAACTTTTTCGAAGAGTGTGCGAGGCATAGAAATCAGGGGATAGGGGTTAGGGTGTTGGGCTTAGTAATTGTTTTCGTCACCTCTCCTACACCCTACAACCTATCCCCTAAACCCCTTCAAACCGCATGATAAGCGTGCCGGATATCGGCAACCTGCGCAACTGCGTCGCAAACCAGTCCGCCCATTTCCGAAGTTGATATTACGCGACTGTCTTCACCAGTTGCGATGTCGCGAGTGCGATACCCGGCCTCGAGCACATTGTCGATCGCGGCTTCAATGTCGTCGGCTTCGTCGGCCAGCTGAGCCGTGTGACGAAGCATCATCGCGGCGGAGGCAATTGCGCCCAAAGGATTCGCAATCCCGCGGCCCGCGATGTCCGGTGCTGAGCCATGCACCGGCTCGTAAAGATCGATCGCCCCGCCAATCGTTCCCGACGCGAGCATGCCCAACGATCCAGCGATTACCGCGGCTTCATCTGAAAGAATGTCGCCAAACAGATTTTCCGTGAGTATCACATCAAAACGCCGCGGGTTGGTGATGATGTGCATCGCCGCCGCGTCAACATAAAGATGATCGAGTTCGACTCCGGGATAATCACTCGCGATCCGTGTGACCGTCTGTCGCCAAAGCTGCGACGTTTCCAGCACGTTCGCTTTATCAACCGAAGTAACTTTCCGCCTGCGCTTCATCGCCGCTTCGAATGCCACGCGTGTAACACGCTCGATCTCGCCAACCGAGTAACGCATCGTATTGAAGGCCGCGGAACTTCCATTGCTTAAAGAAATGCCGCGCGGCTCACCAAAATAGAGTCCGCCAAGCAACTCGCGCACGAACAGAATATTCGCGCCGTTGACGATCTCGCTTCGCAACGGTGACGCACTCACAAGCGCCGGGTAAGAAACGATTGGCCGGAGATTGGCGAACCCACCGAGCTTTCTTCTCAACAGCAGCAATCCAGCTTCAGGCCGGCGATCCGCCGGGAGATGATCGAATTCCGGCGAGCCGATCGCACCGAGCAAAACCGCATCAGCGGCCAGGCAGGCATCCAGCGTCGTCGTCGGCAATGGCGATCCGTTGAGCTTGATCGCCTCGCCGCCGACGATGTGTTCTTCGAAACTAAAATTATGGCCGTGGATGTCTGCGACTTGGCGCAAGACACGCACGGCCTGCTCGATCACTTCCGGTCCAACACCGTCGCCCGGAAGCACAACAATTCTTAATTGCATGATCTTGTCAGAAGCCCGCGCGTAAGCCAGGGCTGCTGTTGTTTCGATCCTCTACCGCTGTAACCAGGAAGCGCCGCACTTCCATCTTCAGAATTCTCAGCGTCGCCTTTCCTCACGGTCAGGCTTCTGACACTACGCAGCGGCCGACAAAGCATTCTCAGTCGCGATCAGTGAAATCAAATCCTGATCGTAAATGCTCTTCTTCCGATCCGCCAACTCGGTAAACGATCGATACGCGGCCTCGAGCTCGTCCGCATCGAGCACGTATCCCAATTCTTCATATCGCAAAGCCAGTGCATGCCGGCCTGAGTGCTTACCAAGTACCAGTTCGTTTGCCGGCACGCCCACCGATTCCGGGGTCATAATCTCGTAACACAGCGGATTGCTGATCACACCGTGTTGATGAATACCGGCCTCGTGCGCGAACGCGTTGCGGCCGACGATGGCCTTGTTCGGCTGCACGCCAAAGCCGATGATGCGCGAAAGCAACTGGCTGGTCGAATAAATCTGTCGCGCGTCGATACCGGTTTCAAACGGCAGCCGATCCGCGCGCACGTTCATCGCCATCACGACTTCTTCCAGTGAGGCGTTCCCGGCGCGTTCACCGATGCCGTTGATGGTGCATTCGATTTGTCGAGCACCGGCGGCAACCGCGGCGAGACTGTTGGCCACTGCCAATCCGAGGTCGTTGTGACAGTGAACGCTGATCGTGATGTCGGTTCGATCGCCAATCACCCGTTCATGCACGGTTCGGATCAACTCTGAGAATTCGTTAGGGAGAGTATAGCCGACAGTATCCGGCACGTTCAGGATTGTGGCGCCTTCTTCAACCGCCGCCGCGAACACTTCGCAAAGGTAACCCGCATCGCTGCGCGTCGCGTCCTCAGCCGAGAATTCAATCTCATCCGCGAAGTCACGCGCGATGCGAATGGCCTTCCGGGTCATCTCGATGACTTCCGCGCGCGTCTTCTTCAGCTTGTATTCGAGGTGAATGTCCGAGGTGGCCACGAAGGTGTGAATCCGCGGATGAGCAGCGCCGCGCAAAGCCTCAGCCGCGCGCACGACATCCTGTTCAGAGGTGCGGCACAGCGCCGCAACAGTGACGTTTCGGCATTCGGCGGCGACCGCCTTGACGGCAGCGAAATCTCCATCCGACGCGATCGGAAATCCCGCTTCGATGATGTCGACGCCGAGCGCCTGGAGCTTATGCGCCAACCGCACTTTTTCGTCGAGATTCATCGAACAGCCGGGCGACTGCTCGCCGTCGCGCAGCGTAGTATCAAAGACTCTTACTCGTTCAGCGCTCATTCATGGACCTCCGTCCTCCAGAAAAGTAGAAAGCTTAAGATTCGAGGCCCGCAAAGTCAAAGTTATAATTTCTATGGAACGATAATCACACGTGATACCATAAGGGCGCTCGTCACAGGTCATAACCTCTGGGAAGAATTCGCGAATGGATATCAATCAATTGGAAGTCTTTTTGGCGGTTGCGCAGGAAAAGAGTTTTTCGCGTGCGGCGGAAAGTCTGCATCGCACCCAGCCGGCGGTAAGCCAGGCGATTCGGCGGCTAGAGTTAGAACTCGGCGAGCCGCTCTTCGATCGTTCGTCCAAAGACGGGACGTTGACGGCGGCGGGCCGGGTCTTGCTCGACTTCTCGCAGCAGATGCTGAATCTTCGACATCACGCGCATTCCGCAATTCGCGAATTGCGCGATTTGAGTCGCGGCAAACTCTCGCTGGGCGCGAACGAATACACAGTCATGTCGCTCTTACCCCTGATTCCGATTTTTCGCGCGCGCCATCCGCACATCAAGATCGAAGTGAAGCGCGCCCTGGCCAGTCGCATCCCGAGCGAAATCATCGGGCGCGGCGTCGAGATCGGCATTGTGACTTTCAAGCCGAACGACACGGCGATTAAGTCTCTGCCGCTCGTAGCCGACGAAATAGCTTTGATCGTGGCTCCGAACCATCCACTCGCCGCGAATAAAATCGTTTCCGTTCGAGAACTCGGCGCCGAAGCGTTTATCGCTCACAACGTCCCATCGCCGTATCGCGAAAAGGTCATCAGAACTTTCGAGAAGCAGCGCACGCCGCTAAACATTTCCATGGAGATGCCGACGATCGAGTCGATCAAGCGTCTGGTTGAGCAAGGCATGGGCGTGGCGCTGGTCCCGCGGCTCGCGGCCCAGATCGAGATCGAACGAAAGCAATTGGTGGGACTAGTCGTGCGAGAGATGAAGCTCGAGCGGCGACTGCATTTGATCTATCGCAGAGGCGCGACGCTGTCACATGCTGCGAAAGCTTTTTTGAGAGTGGCGCGCGGGCCCGGCAAGGAGAGCAAATAAATTTCTCAATGCATCTTGACGTCGACGATTTCGCCACCGAATGCCCGCAGGACTTGCTGCACGGTTGGGTTCTGAGCGGCGGCTTGGCGCGCGCGCTGTTTGGAACGGCGCTGATCTTCTTCCGGTGAAGCCGGCCCTTCTGCCTCTCCGTCCCGGATTGTGAATCGAATGCCTACTTCACGTCCGCACACCGCGGCGCACGCTTCGCGCAAGAGCTTGGCGTTGTCAGCTTTGGCCAGCGTATCGCGCGAATGTTTCACTGCCGCTGAGAATTCAATCACCAACTCATCGCCTTCGAGTTCCATGCGCGCAGCGGCGTCGACTGCAACGATCAGAAGTTTCTTCTTACGCTTCTCGAGTTCAGCTTTGATTTGATCGACGAGCGAACCGCCGGCCGAT
>Ga0075425_100000109_pt1 | contig 69748 bp, 99 predicted proteins | sample SoiMethybrSBSTD4_FD_75300 | JGI IMG/M metagenome (GOLD analysis project Ga0075425, IMG submission 75300) | Bulk soil microbial communities from a Populus tree surrounding site in Tennessee, USA - Soil MetaG P. TD hybrid SBSTD4 | ecosystem: Environmental > Terrestrial > Soil > Tree plantation...
CAATTAAAATCCGCATCAGTGGGGAAAGTTTTTCCCCTCCTGCCTCATTCTTTCTACTAACCTATCAAGGGGAGGCTTTGTCCTCCTAACATTCCTCTCCCCTACAATCACCTTCCCATGGTCGGGGATCTCCCAAAGCTCCACCTCCCTCTCAAACTTTCCATCCCTAACAACCTGCACATACCCCTTAGCTCTGGGGGAGCAGAGGAGGACCACATAGTCCCCCTCCTTGATTGGCCCCCCTCCTCTTAGCCTCTTCTCTTCTTCCATTTAAGGCCTCCCTTCTTAGCCTCTAGCCCCTCTAAAAAGGCCTCTAGGAAGCGGCGTAGAATCTCTTCACCTCTACCCCTGCCCTAACCTCTCCTTGACAATCAGGGCATCTAGCCTCTCCAAGGTGTCCAACCTTCTCACCATCGGAGTTCACCTTCTCAGGCCATTTACTCTCCCCCAAAAGCTTTCCTATCTCTTTCTCGCAATTCCCACAATAGCACTTCCATTGAAGCCTTGCGGGGAGGATAGGTTCAGCCGCAATCAACCCCTCAGCAAAACCCCCCATCTCTTTAGGATTAAGGCCAGGAGGCATAGGGCTCCCCAAGAGACGGCAGATATTCCCTAGCCTACTCCCCCCACTCCTATCTATCATAGTCATGGGGTAGATTGCCCTGAGCTTCATGTTATCAAACAATCCTCCAGGCTGGACAATGGTAAGGTCAATCATGAGAATCCCAAAGGGCTTCCCATTCTTGTCCTTCTTGAAATAGGTCTGCCTTGTCCCATGCTTATTCTCCCCCAAGGAGAGCTTAAGCATGTAGTCAATAGCATTCCCCTCTGGGTCAAGCTCAGGAGGGGGGATATAGGCATCTGTGTCTGCCTCTGGGTCATACGTTTGTGGTTCGGATAGGCTTGGATCGTCCAAGTCTAGAATGCCGTCTTCATCGCTCATTTTGATATGGCTCCTTCTGTTGGTTTAGATGCATCTAATAAACTAGCTTCCTTCTCTTTCCTCTTAAGGTCCATCTCCTTCTTCCAATCCCCTATCTCCCCTACACCCTTCTCCACCAACTCATCCTCTTTCCTTAAGAAGATGTCCAATCCTCCTTCTAAAGTGGGGATAAAATAACCATCAGGCCACTCCTTCAAAAGATCCTTCATAAGAGGGGCAGGGGTGCGGGGTTTAGCTTCCCAACTTAGATTAGGGGTTAGCTTATCAGGATGCTTCATGAAGTAGTAGCGGGTTTCACTTACCTCTTCCTCCTTCAAGGGTCTAATCCCTGTAGCTATCTTAGGCTTAGAAATGTCCTCCACCGTCCTTTTAACTACCTGCACATCAGCATGGATCATAAATCCCACATTCCTTCCTATCTTTGGAGTCCCCTTATTCCCTACCAATCCTATCCCCCTAACCACCTGCCTTGTCAGTTCATCTGTTGCCTGATGCTCATGCCCTGTCCATATGACAAACTCAACAGGAAGTTGCCAACTCTTTAGAATATTCCCCATCACCTCAGCCTGCACATACCCATAATGATCTTGACTATTAGCCCCAGTCATCTCATCCCCTAACACCTCCCCTGCTTTCCCCTCAAAAACCTCCAACTTATCCCCTAGCTTAACTGTCTCTGCCCTTCTGTCCTTCCCATCTGTATTCTCCATTACTTCTCCTGTAGAGGTAAGTTTGATGGAGTAGGCAGGGTTCATCCCCATTTTCTTTCCCCTTATATGCTGCATGTAGAACTCTGCAAGGGAGGTTATCCCCTCAAAGAAATACCCTCCATAGAGATGGACCCCCTTTTCTTTATGGTTAGGGGGGATGATCTTCTCACTCTTCCTCACTCCATCCACTATATCCAAAGGCCAATACCCTTGGACTATCTTATGCATGATAAACATGGGGTTTTGCTCTTGGAGGAGGGAGTAGGGCTCTATAAGTCCTGCCTTGATGTAGGGAAGGATAGGCTTCCACCCCCCTCCATCTGCTGAGACATACCGGATAGGAAGGCCTGTCCTTTCATAGACATATTTAGAGAGGAAGCCTAAGTTAGAGGTCTTGAAGGAACCGGATCGACCATAGAAGCAACCTGTTGTGTTAGCCATTTTCCCCCCTATCTCCCCTAACCTGTCTTATTATTGCTAGGCCTGCCTCTAGCTTCTCCCTCTCCCTATCCAACTCCTCCTCTGACATCTCCTCAAAGGGGGGAGGAGCTAGGATCTCAGGGAACTCCCCAAGGGTAGTGGCAGTTATCTTGATCCTTCTCCCTTCCAGCCCCCACTCCTTACTCCCATGGATAGCCTTGGAGATATTCTCCTCCACTACCTCCCTCGGCCCCTCATAGGAGATTATCCTAAGCACTCTTATTTTATCCATCGCCATTCACCTCCCTCTCTGGTTCTACCATATCCTTATTCCCCCACTTCCCTCTCCCGCTTCTCTTATAGATACTAATGGTAAGAATCTCCACCTCCTCCCCATGTACTATATGGAGCATGGTGGAGGTGTTGAGGATAGAGTCGTCGGGGAGGTTGGCTATCTTCTCTATTAGGTCCTTTTTAGTTACCATCCTTCTCCTCCATAGCTAATCTCTCTGCATCTATATCCCTCTGCCTAGCTTTCTCTAGGTCGGTGAAGTGGTTAGTACATCCCTCCTCCATGCACATCTCTTCCCAATGAGGTTGGGATTGGAAGCCTTCCCCCTTTATTCGGATAGAGGTAAAGGCCTGGATGTACTCCCTCACCCCTCCCTCATACTTAACACTATAGGAACCTTCCTCTGCATCCCAAACCTCCACCACCTTCCTAAAGGTCTTCTTCCTCCCTGTAGCTATCTCCTTTCCCACAAAGCTGTTGAGGAGCTTCTCTATCTCTTCCCCTATGGTTGTCTTAGTCTCTGGCATTTCTGGAATCCTCCTTCTTTTGGAATAACTTTAGCTCTAGAATCAACAGGGGGTGAGTGAGTCCCCTTTTCAACCCTTCTTCCAGTAGCGGCGGCTAAGAGTCTAGTTGATTCTAGAGTTAAAGCTACCCCTCCCCTCTATCCTTTGCAGTCCTATGAAGGGCATCTGCCATCGCTATTACAACTTCATCCTTAGTCCAACTACTTGTGATTAACCTAAGGAACTCCATCATAAGTTTGTTATATAACTCCCTTGGAATCATAACTACATTCTCTCCTCTCTTAAGGGGATAGGGATTGGTTAGAGAATTCCTAAGGTCTATAAGTTCATCCATTGTTAGGTACTTTAGGGGGATGGTCATTTCCCTTCCTCCTTTATCTCATAGGTTAAAATTGTCTGCATGGGGTAATAGTCATGTCCATTCAAATGGACAAATATCTTTCCTTTGTAGATTATGTAGAGAGGAGAGAATGGATAGTTCCAATCTATGTCAAACTCCTCTATCTCTGACACTTTCTCTCCCTTATGTAGAGTGATTATCATTTCACCTCCGGCAAATCCAACTCAGTTATAAGATTCATATACTCCTCTAACCCATCCACTGAAGAATCCACCTTGTTAACCAAAAAGGTTAGATCCTTCTCTTTTAACTCCTGGTAGCAGTCAAGGCAAAAGGGTTTTTCCCTCTGCTTATTCTGCTTACAAGGGCAAACCCCTCCCTCTAGAAGGGCTTGCAACTTTCCATAGGTTGAATTAGAGTGATATGTCGGCATAAGCTTTGCACACTCCTTCCACTAATTTCCTCTCCCTTTCTATACTTCTCTTTGTGTTAGGGAGGATTATAGGGGCTTTAACATCCGAATGATGAGCATGTAATCTACCTGTGGTACTCCTATAGTATCTTAGATGTCCTCCACAAACTCTACATATTAAAGCTTCTTCTCTAAGCTTATTTATCTTCATCTCTTTTCCTTTCAAGGAGGTAAAGGAGAAGGTAAGGGGAGGAAAGATCCTCCCCTATCTACCTACCCTTCCGCTACCTCCTCTATAACATACTTCCCATCATAACTACCCTCTCTATCTAACCTCCACTCCTTCTTCATCTTCACCACTGGCCTCACCCACTCAGTTACCTTCGTCCCATTCCAAAAGGCTTTATAGGAACGGGAAGCCTTTGTGTCGAGGATCTCTGCTATACTCTCCCAGGTAGCATCCCCATTAGAGGCAGGAAGGTTATAAGCCTCCCCTCTCCCTATCCTCTTCTTAGGGGCTTCCTTTATCTCCCCACATTCCACCTTCCAAACCTCCCCTCCCCCAAAGGAGAAAGCCTCCTCAGGGGTTTGGAAGATAAGGATGCCATACCCTTTTGCCCAAAGATGCTTCTCTGCGTAGGTCCTCCTTCCCTTGGGGTAGAAAAGGGCAAGGGGTGGGGGGATGGAGCGGGAGTGGAGTTGATACTCATTTGCTTCTGAGTTGTAGACACTAGAGAAGATTCGATAGGCGTAGGTTGGAGGAGGGGGAGGGGCTTCCTCTACCTTCTCTACCTTCTCTACCTTCTTGGTCTTCTTAGGAGTAGGGAGTAATCCTTCTGCCTTAGCTGCTCTAGCTGCTGCTTTGGCTGCCCTAAGGGCCTTCCTCTCAGCCTTCTCCTTCTCAGCCTTAACCTTAGCTGCCTTCTCCCTAGCTCTCTTATTCTTCTCATCCTTTTGAGCCCTCGTTAAAGGGGCTCTCTTCTTCCTCTTTCCTTCCTCTTTCTCTTCCTTTTGATCTTCTTCACTCATTTGGAATCTCCTTTTCTTCTAAAGTTCAACCTTCCTTCTTGGCCTAATCTGTCATCAAAGCACCTAACAGCCAATAGATTATTTGCATTAGCCTATCCTCCTTTCCTTCTAAAGTGTTGGGACTTCCCAAATCTGCCCTTCCCTATCCTTCATAGCCCCTCCCCTCCCCCATTAAGCTTATCCAAAAACTCCTGCTCTAACTCATGGTGACTCTTCCTTATCTGATAAAGCTGTCCCCCTACCTTCTCGCCCTCCCAACAATGCCCCGCGTAGTCACAGAAGGCCCCGAACTTATAGCATTGTTCCCTTCTTTGGGGGAAATAGAAGTTTAGGACTCTTTTATAAGAGGGATTTTTTGCCTCTCTAGGGCCAGGGAGAGTAGGCTCTAATCCCTTCAAGACCTTCAACTTCTCATATATATCCTCTTCTTGATAAGCATTCTGCTCTATCCAGTTATTAACATCCTCATCATTCCTCATATAGGGAAAGGGGGTGATTATCATTCTCTCCATCTCCGCCACCTTCCCATCGGCCATCAACCTCTCCACCCACCCCTTTAGGTTATTCTTGAATTCACCTTCCTTCCATATATCTACCCTCTTCCAGCTTTTGGCACTTAGGGTCCTTTTCTTCCCCTCTTCATCCTCCCAACTCCACTGAGTTGCATACTCTGTGGTGAGTCCAGTGTCCATCTTCCAAGGGTGAATAAGGGGGGTTTGCTGTTGCTTCCTCTGCAAAGCAGCCCCTCCACCACCTGAGCTAAGGAAAGAGCCATCCCCATAATAAGCACTCTTCTTCCTTGGCCCTTTAATGAAGAATTCCATCCTTATCCCTCTAACCTCCTCCCCAAAGAGTCTCTCAACCGCAATCATCTCGCTTATGCCCTGATCGTCATACTTATTCTTATCAACCTTCTCTCCATCTTCATCGAAGGTAGCGGTGTTGTCGTAGGAGGCAGTCTTAAAGCTATCGACATAGAGGGCTTGATCTACTTTCCCCCTAAACACACAATCTGCCGTACTCATCATTATCCCTTGGGGGGAAAGGGGCCAGTTTATCTCCTTCTCTATGGCCTTCATCTCTGTCCCTGGAAGGGTAACAACCTCATATTCCTCCTTTAGTCTAGGGTATTGAATAAACCACCAAGTCCATAGGAGGGTTTCTAATAAGGCAAGTTGTTCTTCGTAGACAAAGAGTTGATCTTCGTTCTCCCCTATGGCTAACTCTTTGGAGAGGGCAGAAGCCTTATAGAGGGAAAGGGCCTCCACCACAGCCTTCTCAGGGTCCTCCTCTGCCAACATAACTGCCCTGCCATGGTGGGCACAACTCCCAAAGGTGGTATTGATGTTCATCCTAGTAGAAACTACCCCTGTAAGGAGAGCGTGGTAGTTGAGGAATCTCTCCCTAGGGCAACGATGGTAGGTTATGATGGCAGACCTAGAGGTGACAAACTTCTCCCCTTCTAGGATCTTCTTCCAGTCATCAAGGGTTAATAGACCTTCCATAAGACGAACCTTCGGCCTTTCTCCACTCTCTTTAACCTTCCAATCTACCTTAAAGTGACCTAGAGGGCGGGGGCAGTCCCCGCCGAATGCGTCGATTTTAGCCGAATCGGGCGGGACCTGTCAAGCAAATTCGGCAAGCGGGGGTGGATTTTTGCTAGGGTAAGAGCCATTGTTACCTTAGGTTACTCCCTTCCCAACCAAAGACTAGCTTATAATCCTTCGGCATGATATAGAAGATACTACTAACCTCATAAACCCCTCTCTCCTGCATCTCCTCCAAGTCCCTCTCATACCTCTCCTTCTCCTCAGGTAGGGTATAAGAGAAGGCACTCTTCCTTATCTCTCTAGCTTCCTTATCATAGCAGTGGCAGCAACTAAACTCCTCATGCCTTGAATCAATGACAAGGTAGTCCCAATCAGGGCAGGAATGTCTAAACCAAATGGGGGAAAGGGAGGCAATGGAGTGCCAAAGGGCCTCCCTATACTGCTCCCTAGCTACATTATAGGAGAATAGATTGTCTGCTCTCTCCATGCTTTCCTTATTTCTCTCAGCTACCTTCCCCCATACCCAACTAAACCACCTCCCCTTTTCATTTTCCCACATAAGACTCCTTTCATATATAACGGCCTTCATCTCATCTATCTCATTCATCTCCCATACCCCCCACACCCCTCATGTTCCAAATACCACTCCTGCATCTTCATACAATGCATGATCCAAAGCAATACCCTCCTACTCCTCCATTGCTTGTCCTCACTCGCACTCCTGAGTATAGAAGAAGCTTCTGACATAGAGGGGTAGCTTCTAAACTCTATATAGGTGGCTCCACAGATACAACTCTCCCAATCCACCCACCTCCCTGGAGATTTTGGTTCTCTTATGGTTGGATTCCTATAAGCCATCGGCCTAACCTTCTCCCCAATCCTCTATCTCCCTCTCCATCTCCTCCTCCTTAGTCCTTAGAATAATCTCCACCGCCTCCGTCCTAGCCCAATCATTAACCTTCTCCCTCCCCTTCATAATAGCCCTATATAGCCGCCACTGAAGGGGGGTGAAGGTGGTGAAGGCTTCCCCACTTTGCACCCTATTGTAGAGATAAAAGGTATCCCTATCGGCCTTCTCCTCTATTTCCTCCCGCACTTCCTCTAAAAGGGTGGGTAAGTCTTCGTCTAGGGCGATTAGCTCTGGATTGTCTACGCAATTGTCTTTGTCCATCTCTCCCCTTTCCCCCTTCCTACTTCTTAGGAGGTCCCCCTTTCTTAAAATCCAACACCTTGGGGTAGTCATCCCCTAAGGCATTCGCTCTCTTCTTAGCAAACTCTTCAGTGAACTTATAAGTGACAGTTGACCCATTTATAATCCCTTGAAGAACCCCTAAGGCTACCAACTCCTCACAAACATATTCAATGGAGGAAAATTGCAACCCTGTCCCCTTAACCAACTCCGCTTGAGTAGCCCCTAAACCCACACTATCAAACACCTTTAACCTATTAAGGGGGATGGAGTCAAACCCCACCCTCCTCCCCAACTTCACATCCCTCTCATTACACTCCCCCCTTCTAAAGATTCTCGCATGTCCCATAGTTATCTGCATCATAGCCTGCATGATCCTAGTGGGGGCTTCTGGCTCAGGGACATCTATAATCTTCCCGTTAGCCCTAATAACAGGCCCTCTTAGAACAGCTACGAGTTCAGCAAGATGGGTGAATAGGGATTTGTCTGGAGGGGATACTTTTGTAGGAAGAGTTTCTACCCCAATAAGATTCTTGATAAGGATTGTTAGCTTGTTAATAATAACTGAATGGTCTACTTGGTCTGCTGCTTTGTCTGCTGTAGCTACCCCATCCTCCCTAGGCCACCGGACTTGCACAAATCTCTCCCCTAGGTCCCTCTGTATCTCACTAGCCCTTTCTATAGCTGAGGTAACAGCCGCCACCACACTTACCTTCCCACTCCAATCCATTGTCTTAGTCCCCTTCTTAGGGGCATACTTCCCATCATATATCTCTCTCATAACTGCTATAATCTCTTGTTTAGTCTCATACTTCCTCGCTAAGATAGAAGTAAAGTCCTTGAACACCAAAACCCCTTGGGTTCTCCCCCCATTCTTCTTTCCTTTGTCCTTGCCTATCTGGGGGAGTTGGAATAGGAGGGAGGACCCCCCATCTTTAACTGCCCTACCACTTATAAAGGAGGTAGGGGTTACATCTGAGACTAACATGGTGGAGGGGAGACAGGCTAAAGCATTGCAGATTATGGAGGTTTTACCGCTTCCTGAGGTTCCTACAACGAACAACCAAACGGGGTCACTATCGAGAAGGACATGGGCTGAGTAGACTGAAAGAGCTATTGCTAAAGCGTCCATGTCGGGCTTGTAGAACCAATAGGTTAGATGGGCTAAAATCTCATTCCAACGGTCATTTTTAGCCTTTTCACCCTCTGTAAGTGGTTGAATCTCTTGGGAGGCTTCCTCCATTTTTGGGGTGTTTTCTACCATCAGTTTCCTACCTTTCCCTCTCTAACTGTTGATAATTTCCCTTGCTCTTTCCCTAACTGTTGATAATCTACTCCACAAAGCTCCCCCTCCCCCTTGAACACTTCTTATTTTAGTTCATGTGTGTATAGGGGGAAATATATGGAGTAGAAAGTCGATTCTAAAGGACTTATTTATTGCGATGAGGTAAAGGATTGAGTATAAAGGGGTTATCGAATAGGTTGAGGTAGCAGTTGGAGCACTAATTGACATTGGTGAGTCTCCGGGTGTAGGATGAGCCTACGGAAAGCTTAAGGAATTTACCACAAAGGGCCGTGGAAGTCAACCTACCAAAAGGTGGTAAATTCTTCCCTCCTTACGACTTAGAGGATACTTGGACGTAGCTGATAAGGTCTGTGCCTGAGGTGAGAGGGGAAGATTAGCCTTCCCCTCTCTTCTGCCTTTCCCCCTCGTTAAATCTAATCTCATCATACCTCCCTTGGGTAAATGCCTTCATATTCCTATTAACCTCCTTTAAGGCATGCCTTTCTCTATCAGAATAGTTGGCATACCCTACATAACGAACAGCATCCTCCATTGCTATAGTTAAGAGTATTGTTGCTTCTTGTATGCTCATCATCTTTTTAACTCTCCTTTTATCTTTTTTCCTTGGGGATAACCAAGGGGAAGCAAGGAGGGATTCAACCTAGCAATCGGTTTCTCTGGCCTGTCCATTTTGGGAGGGTAGGTAGCTAATCCACCCTCCCTACTCTGTCCTCGCAGATACTTCGCCATGGTAGGCTGTTACCTTCCCTGCTTATTCCCCCCTTAGTTTGCCTTCCTCCCCCTTGCAGGAGAGGGGCATATCAGACAACCCTATAGTAGGCCCAACTTGCCTATTCTTCCCCTCTAACCTTCCGGCCGGAACAGGAAAGGGGAAAATCCCTTCGGTATGCTAAAGGGCTTGGGCTGTCCAATCTCTTTATAGTCCTTCTATAGCCTCTATAACTTTAGCTTGTAACATCTATAGCAATATTCTTGAGACTTAAAGTGGGGAATCACCCTCCACCTATGCAATCCTATCCAACACAGAAATCTCATATATCCCCTTTCTCTTCTATCTCTCCTTTCTTCTCCATCATCTCCAAACTCTTTAGATAGCTATTAACCTTCTCAGCCTGTCCCTCCACCACATCCTCTGGGGTAGGGATCATCTCTGGGTGGGCTAGAAACCACCCTATGGCTACCCCAAAGGTAAAGGAGGAAGCCAAAGCAGTGGTCCGGTTGTAGAGGTGGATCATGTTCTTCCAAGCTTTAAAGGCATCTAGGAAGGTAGGGATGTCTGTACACTGGCTAAATACCTCTGCTATAAACTTAGCCACTACCTTCCTATTATCCTCTTTGTGGATTGTACAGTTAGGATCTCCACAAAGGAGAGTTCCTAACGTTATGGAGTTATCTTCTTTCCTAAGAAGGGAGGAGACTATTACCTCTATCTCCTCCTTAGAAGGGCTAGGATAGCCTGGAAGGCCCCCTCCACCTTGGTTAGAACCCAAGTTATCCCCCTTATCACCCTCTCCTTGAGGATCGAAGTTGGGATATAGATTGAAGGGATCGTTATCCTTGTTTGACATGTCTCTTTCTCCTTTACTTCCAACTGGTTAGCAACCTTAGCCTCCGAAATAAGGAGGCTTTTGACTACCTTGAGATGCTCGATGAGAGCTAAGTTATAGGATTCACTAGGGTTTCCCTTTACATCTGTGCAGCCTGTCATTTCCTATTCTCCTTTGTGGTCAGGGCCTAGCTAGAAGGGGCTAGGATTGGCTCTGTGAAGGGTTTAGGCCTCTGTAGGAGCTATGAGGTCAGGAGCCTCCTCAAGGGCTCCTAGAGGCTCTGAGGGCTTCTCTACCTCATCAAAGGGATGTCCCTCACACGCCCCCCCAGGCAACTTACAAACCTTACAATCTTGCTGGTAGTAGGAGCCATAGACTATCTTCCTAGCCTCCTGCTCCTCCTTATCCCCTTCTAGGGCTTCCTTGGCTAGCTTTTCCTCTTTGGCTTTGCTAACCAACTTCATAAGCTTCTCCCACTCTGCCTCCTCCCCCATCTCCCCTATAACCACCCCTATCTTTCCCTTCTTTATCGCCTTCTTTAGGGCTTCTGCCCTCGCTATAGCTCCTAACTTTCCAACCATCTTTCTCACCTCACTTACCTTATACTCTCCTAAGCTTCTAAGGGTAACCCCATTGACTTGGAGGAGCTTTCCTGTGTTGATAGCATGGTAGATGCTTTTCTCGCTTACTCCTTTTAGCTTTGCAGCAATGTCTATAGGGACTATGATTTCCCCCTCTATAAGCTCATCTAATCGGAGGATTTCCTTTGAGGTGAGCTTAGAGGCTAGGGATTTGACTAGTTTGGCATATGTAGAGTTTTGCTTGTTTAACATAATTGAATATAACCTAATTTATCTATTTTAGGGGAAGGGGGAATAAATCCCCCTTCCTTAGACCTCAGCACAGAGAGCTGTTTGCCTACAATCCTCACAAGGGCCATAGGAATGGAATAAGCCATCCCATAGGACCTTAAATCCCTCCTCAGCCCTCTTCCTAACCTCCTCTGTCTGTCTCTTAAGCCAACACTTCTTACACTCAAAAGCCACTTTCCTATCCCCCTTTCTATTCCTCTTCTTCTTCTTCCTCTCCCTCATCCCCCTCCTCAGCACTATCCACAAGGGAAGAGAGAGAAGAGTGGTGGGAGGGGTAGTTAGGGAACATAGAGTGGGAGGAGAAGGCTTTCTTAGCCTTCCACTTCTCTTCATCCTCCTTCATCTTATCCTCTAGGCTTTTCCAAGGGGGAAGGCCTAATTCCTCAAAGTTAGGCTCCTCCCCACTCTCCACCACCTTCACCACCTTTATAATCTTAAGGTCTATGATGGTAAAGGATTGACCATTGGAGAGGCTTACCTCTACACTCTCCACTAAAGAGAAAGGGGTGGTGGTTAGGAGGCAAGGGTAATACCCCCCTATTGTAGAAGCAAGGGACCCCTTATCAGGCTGCACTCCCTCTAGTATCTTAGCAGAAGTTACCCCCTTTAGCTTCTCCATCCCTATCAGCCTAGCAAATCCATAGACCCTATTGATTGGGAAGGGGTAGGGGATTTGGAGGTTAATCCCATCTTCCTTAGGCTTAAACTGAGCCACTACCCCACCCTTCTCCTTCTCTATCTTTACTTTCTCTACTTTCTCTTCACTCATAGTTAGTCTCCTTTTACCTTATCTATCAACCTTCCAATCTCCTCAAATCTCTCCTTACTTAGGTCCTTATCAAAAGCCCTAAGCCTCATGAGGGCTACTATAATAAGGGATCTTTCCTCGACTGTGAGGGGCTTCATCTCTATGCTATGTCCTTTAGACATCTCCCCACCTCCCTTTTACCCTCTCTAGAAGTATATCCAATTGCTCCCCATTCACCTCATAGACTTTTAGATTCTTTGTGGGGGCTATAATCCACCCTTCAGAAGGGAACATAGATATATCTATATTTCCCCCAAGAGTAGCTTGAAGGAGGGGACATCCCACCTTCATAAGGGATATGTCAAAGGCTATCTTCCCCTTCCCTCTCCTCTTTATATCTTTGTTAGGCATTCTGGTCCTATCCCCCTTTTTATAGACTCTGGAACTGTTAGGAGCCTATTACATCTCCAACATCTCCCACTTTTAAGGGCATAAGCCTTCCCACATTCCTCCTTAGAGGAGGCTAATCTTGCTAAGGCTCGGATAATCCCATTTATCCTAATCCCTTGGTTAGAGGTAGTCCAACTTCTCCAGAAGATAATCCCTCCATCTGAAGTGATATGCCCAAAGTAGGTGTAGTCCCCCTCATTGTTAGGTCCTGAGAGATACCCCACTATCTTACATTCCTTAACGGTATTCTTAAACCCCATCTTAACCCTTATGGTCCGATGCTCCCCAGAGGGGTAGACAATGGTGTAGGTACCACAGGAGAGGTTTGATAGGTTCATAGATTCTCCTTTCTATCCTTTCTAAGCTCCCTAAATACTTCAGCTAGAACCCTAGTAACTATAACTAGAAGGGTTAGGAGGATTAATGCGATAACCCCTAAGAGAATCAAGGCAACTATCTCCACTATAGACATTCTATTCACCTCCTATCCTAATAGTTTCTACCTCTAATATAGGGGTTCCCCCTATCCCTCTACTAATCCTCTTCTTATTACCCATCCAAATAACATACTCATACTTCGAAGAGAAGCCCCCCTCCCCTAAAATAAACATATTGCTTTGTTGTAGAGGGGATAATCCTCTCTAACTTCTTTCCCCCATCTGGAAGCTTCTTATAGATTAGATTAGCTACCACAATCACTTCCTTCCTTTTCTCCTGTCCCCTACTTTCTAAGGTTGTCAAAGGCATATCATTTCCCCTTTCTATAATCCACCCACAACCCCCTCCCCACATAGAGGAGGGTTAGGAGAAGGGCAAGGACAACCCCTACCCTAGTCATTAAACCCCTTCACTCCACAGGCAAGGCAATAACCTAACTTCACATCATGTTTACATCTTCCTTCTCTGGTTTCTCTGGTTTCTCTGGCCCTCTTCTTCCAATCCTCCACACTCTCCCCTTCCAACCTCGCCACTCCTTGGTGGATAACATTAACCTCCCTACCCCTCTTCTCTACCTTCTCCATATTCCTTAAGCTACTCTCTACTTCTTTGGGGGAAGGGCAGGGGTCAGTGAAGAGATGCCTAGAGGTGCTAGAGGCTCTCTCTATAGGGAGAAGGTAGGTAGAGGTATTAACCCCCCTAGCCTTAACCTCTGCCCTACTTCCCCTCCCTGTTATCTCCTCCACATACCTAACCTGCCCATAAGTCTCAATAGCGTGGTGGCAATATATCCCCCTTACCTTCTCCACCAAATCAACCCCTTCATCCTCCTCTATCCATTTGGAGCCAAGGCCCGCAAGGATAGCCACAACCGTCCCTGTCCTTCCATGTCCCCCCATACAATGCACCAACACCTTATAAGCCCCTCCTCTCCTTTTCCTATCCCTACCCTTCTTCCTTAATATCTCAACTAACCCCTTCCAGAACTCCCTTGGGTAGGTGGGGACCCCAAAGTCCCTCCAATCAAGATAGAGGTTCTCGGGGCAATAATCCCTAACCAATTTGACTAGATTGATGCTCTTAAGGATAGAGGAGGTAAGCGACTTAGCTTCTTCCATCCTAAGGTGCTCCCCTGCACTTATAACTAGGTCAAACTTGTGGTAGAAATTTGCTGCCTCTGTCTTACTCCCCCCATAAACCTCAAGGCCGTTAACCTCAAAGACTAGCTTAGGCCCCATATGACATAGCCTTTGCCCCCCTGAGGTGTGAGCTTTATCCCCAAAGCCAAAGGAGTGACTCTCCCAATCTCTCTTACCTTTCTCTTTCTTACTCATCTTCTCCCCCTTCCTCTTTCTCTCCTACAATCTGTACCCCATTAGAGAGAATCAACTTCCTGTCCTTGGGCTCCCCTAGCCCCTCTCTAGCCATCTCAGCTAGTTCAAAGAAAGCCTCATTCTCATACCCCCTATGATCCTCAGCATACATCTGAGCCTTATCCCTAATCTGTCTCAATATCTCTTCCATTTCTTCTCCCTTCCCTTAAGCTTTAAGCTTCTCTATATTCCCGCTAAACTCCCCACTTGTCTCTACCTGCAAGACCAACCCCTTAGAATCAGAGAACCTCACAATGGTTAGGTCCCCCGCAAAAACCTCTATGGTTATCTCTGTGTAGAGGCTACTAGAGGCTAAAGAGGTTATCTTCTTCCCATTAGCTTCCCCTAACTGAGCAATGCTAGTGGCGTAACTTCCCATCCCTGTCATCTCAGTAGCCATCCCATAGGCCCTATTGATAGGCTTACAAACTATTTGCACATGAAGGTGACTCCCCATTAGCTTAAACCTCCCCCCTATGGTCAGGAGGGGCTTAAGGAAGAGAAGCTTTTTCTTCATCTCATCCTGTTGCTCCTCTAAGTTATGGAAGGGATTTTCCTCTACCAAAAGAGAGGGGGTTGGCTTATAGGGGTAGGAAAGCTCAGGAACGGGAATAGGAGTAACAGAAGGATAGGTTGTTGAAGGAGTCTCTATCTCTCCTCCCTCCAAAACTTCCTTCCTAACCTCCTTCAATGCCAAAAACTTCCCTTGACTCCTCATCTTAGAGTCAAACTTCTGCAACACAACCTTCTTAGCCTCATAAGCCCTAGCAGGGCTAAGGAAGAAATGAGGGATCTTTCCCACATCATCGAAAACCTGCTTTGTGGAGAGCTTATCTATCCAGCTAAATCCACCCCCATTATGCACCTCATTAATCATGGTGTTGATGTCATCCACGAGGTTCCCTAGGTTAAGGGAGGTTGGGAGATTAAGGAAGTTCTTTATATCCATAAACACCCTAAGGAGGGAGATAGTGCATTTCCCCCACTTCTTCCCCCCATAAGAGGAGCCCCAATGGTGACTCTTATTGAAGAAAGACTCCTTAGCTGCTATAAGGCAAGAGGTTAGAACCTCAAGGTCTAACTTCCAAGCTTTAGCATAGACCAAATCCCTACTTGTCTGAGTAACCACCTTTTCTACCTTAGCCTCTTCCAAGGTGGGATTCTTAATAAGGGCTTTTTTGATGAGGATGTTGTTTATATCAGCGGCGGCTTGTGTCTTATGTCTAGCTTCCCCCAAAGGCAACCCCGCTATCAACCTAGCCCCAATAGCCCACGAGAACCCTATGAACTTAGCGGTAAAGGGGTCCCCAAGGTCACAATAGGGGTAGAGATGGAGGGCAGCAAGGAAGTTCTTAAGGTCAGCCATAATAGCAGGGACTTGCTTAACCACAAGGGAGGTAGTTAGAGAAGGGGGAAGGCCCCCTGTTAGGTCAGCATCTAACCCTATTGCTAACCCCTCTCTAAGGGCCTCAAGGTTAGGCTTGTTCTTCTTACCTACCTCAATTATATCCATTACCTTAGGAGGAGGGGCTGAGGTGAAGTAAGGGATGCCCTTTTCATTGCAGTGGACCCCAAAGTGACTACTTAACTCCCCACCTTCATGATATACCACAGGGGTTATCTCCACCCCTTCCTTATCCTGACTTATCCCCTTCTTCTCCTCTAATAGTCCCTCTACCCACTTCTTCCAATCTATCAATTCCATAGCAGCGGTGGTGGTCTTTTTGAACTCAGAGACATAAGTAACTGAGAAGACTTGAATGGTCTTAATCTCTCCTCCCCCCATCTTCGGCCCTGCCCTCATCTGCACTATCAGAGGGTTACTATCTTGTCCATCATAGAGGAGTTCCGCATAAGGCCACTTCTTATCACTCCAAAAGGCCTTCCTTAACCCCTCCTCATTCTCAGGTCCTAAGTTAAGGCAGATAGCAACCGCGTCGTCCCCTTGGGTAGCCCCATCATTCCCCTTCCCAAAGGCTATCCTATCAGGGGCCACAACTGCGGAGTAAAGGCAACTAACCTTATCCATGATGATAAGCTCAGGGACCTCCCCTGTCTCTTTTATCTCATCTAGGATCTTCTCCCCTTCTTGATGAGAGGAGATAACCCTAGAGTCAACAAACCCATGGACTGGACTCTCAGGGGCAGGCCTAACAAATTTCCCTTGCATCTTCCCTATAAGGGTAGCCCTACTTACCCTTTGGGAAGCCCCACTATGGACATGGGTTACTCCCTTCTCTATTTCCCCCTCATAAGAAGAGGCTACCATTGCATTATATATATTATCTGTCCTTGTGTTCCTCCTAACCTTCTCATCCAAGAACCTCATCCCCTTTATCTTCTGACTTCTAGCAGGGAAGGAGAGGCAGCCTAGGGAGCACACCAAGAACTCTCCCTCTGAGGTATAGGAGGAAGTGGGGAGGTCGAAATAGGAAGCGGCTGAGGAGGAGTAGGTAGGCTTAGGAGAGCTAGGCACATAGTTATAGGTGCCACCGCTATAGCTCTTGTGGGAGGTTTTGCTCTTATGGGAGATCCCAAAAGTCCCCCCCTTCTTATGAGATATAGAGGGTTGGGGGGCTACCACCTTTGAGATAACCTCCTTAGCCTTCTTATCCGGGTCCTTCTCTAGGATAAGGTCATAATATATCTGATAAGCGGTGGAAGAGTCGGTCCCATAGAACTTATACCCCACCGCCGCACTAGTCCCACCTATCCTTCTAGCAAATAGGATGTGGGAGGAGGGGGGATAGTTGGGGGCTACCACCTCTGCTAATTGCTTCGCGGTAAGGATATGCCCTGCCATCTTAAGCTCTAGCTGCTCAAAGGGATGCACCCCCCATGCTTCCGCCCCACTATAGGAGATATGGAGGTTCTTCTTCCACACATAAGTCTCATATTGGTATATCTTTGGCATTTCTAAAACCTCCTCTTATGAGCCCACCCAAGTACCCCAACCCCAAGGGCAAGGAGTAGCATGCAGGCCGTGAAGGTTAAACTCATTCCTAACATTCCCATCTCTTCCCCTTTTCTAGCCCCCCTTAGCCCCTCCCTTCCCCTCTAGTCTAGCCTAAGGTGGGGTGGAGTGGGGGCGAGTGCCAATATTACCACCACTGCTTCACGGCTGTCAAGCAAAAAATAAAGCCTTTGGAATCAACGACTTGGGTTTGCTTCACGCCAGTCAATATCCCCCCGACCGCCACCCCTATCCTATTAGGGTAATTAAGGTTACTGACTTGTCTACTCAAAATAGCTTCCCTCCTCTGAAGCACCTCTGCTTCACCCCAGTCCCAATTTCCCCTTCCCTCCTACTTATACCTATGCTATCATCCCTCTTCTTAATCCCCTAGGTATTCTCTTATGAAAAAACAACCCCCAATTACTCTCCCTTTACCCCCTCCTGATGATGAAGATAAGGTAGAACTCCAACTAAAAGCCCTCTCTTTATCTCTTGTTAGGTCATATCCTACCCTAATTAATAAGTTAGCCTCCGCAATCATGGCTGATATTACCCCTATTATAGGTGATTATGTTATTAATCTTCGTCGCTCTATCTTAAAAGAGGAAATCCTCCTTACCCCTAAAAAGGCGGCTGAGTTAAGTGGGGTAAAGTATCCTACCCTAATAAAGTGGATTGCTAAGGGGTGGGTTGACCTATTTAGCATAGATGGTAAGGCCCTTGTTTCTCTAAAGCAGGTAAAAGGGGTAAGGGATATTAGCCCTGAGGATAGAGCTAATATCCCTGTGGGGAAGGGTTCTTTCTAATCTTTCCTCCTTACCCTATCACTCTCTCTATCCTGAGGGTATTCTCCATCTCTTCTTTTGAGTAGCTCCTCATCTAGAACTAGGTCTAGGATTGTTAGTTCCTCTTTAGTCATGTTAGCAACCCACTCCTGTATTTGTTTGGTTGTCATGGTTAGAACCTCCTTCTCTCTACTCCCCACTTCTCCATCAACCCTACCATATCTACTCTCTTAGGAACCTCTATCTCTGGAAGGGGAGGGGTAAAGTTATGCCTTTGGGGCTTAGGGAAGTCTATGAAGTAATAGACCTTCTTATCCCCATCTGCCACTAAATATGTCCTCACCTTAGGGCTATCTATCACTACTACTCCATGACCTTTCCTAGGTAACTTCGCTAGGCTACCTAACTTGCTCAGTATAGCCCTCACTTTGGGGCCACTATAGTTCCTATAAACCTTATAGGTTAGAAGGTTGGTGTAGGTGGTTAGGACCCCTTCACTATTAACCTCTACCTCTATCCTTCTACCGTTGGTTAGCTTGACTGTCTTGGTTACTTCACTCATTTCTCTTTCCTCCCTTATCTACCTATATGCTAGGTTGGTTAGATTGTTAGTCCTCTATGACTCTCTCACTCAAGTCATGCCTTAGGTGCCCTCTAGTTTCGCTCCTTTCATCTTCCCATCCATGTTCCTTATCCCAATCATCTACCATAGCAAGCTCCATAGCTTCTTCTAGGGGTATCAGCTTCTATAACCTTAGACTTTATAGTCTCTATGGTAGCTTCAGCAAAGATCCTATACTTAGGCATCTCTCTTTCCTCCCTTGTCTAGCCCTCTACTCCCTAGGCTTAGCTTGTTGGCCTCTCTAATCTTCACTATGGTTAAGGGTATATCCACTATAGGCCCCTTCCAATTATCACTCTTAATCCCTGCTAGGGTGGTAAGGTGGATTGGCCTACCCCAACAATAGACTATATGGTCTAGTCTATATCCCTTTCCTCTCATCTCTCTGATAAAGGCCCACATCCCTTTCCTCATTACATCATCATCTACCACATTAACATAAGCCACCTTGGTGTGGCCTATAACTCCATACTCTAGCTTAATCATCTCTATTCCTCCTTTCTATCCTATAGTCTCATCTAATCCCTCTAGGGCTGATATAGTCTAGTTAATTGATATGCCTAGTGCTAATGTATAGTCTCCGCAATCATCAGAGGAGAAGAGATCACCTATAAGGTAGACCCCTCCCTTTAGGGGTCTACCTTTTTAGGCTTTCTATCCCCCCCCCCCTATTTAATCGGCCTTAGTTCGTATATCCCCCTTCCAACCTTTCCCCCTTCCAAATCAATTGAATAACCATATATCAGGTTATTCTGGAATACCAGAATAGCAGTCTCTTTAGGGAATGCCCCTACTCCCGCTGCTCTGGTATACTTCTTTCGTCCATTCTCCCCCTGCTCTACCTTAAACAGAGAGTATAGCCTTTGGTTTGGCATCATTCCCCCCTTTCAATTGCTGCCCTTGTGGGCGACCTTCCAGCCTTGCGAGGGTAACCATACCCTCGCTCCCCCAAAAATGCGTCTGTGGTCAAATACGTTCGATTATGAGTGGGTTTGAAAAGAGTCAAGGGGGAGCCGATGCTCCCCCTTGATTTTGGTCGGTGAGTGGGAAGTGGGTTTACTGCTTTGGAGTAGTTGGAGGCTTAACCCAACTAAGCTTTTCTTTGTTCGACGCGATAAACTCCATAAGCTTATCTTCTGCGTTATACAGGCACTCAAGGGTAGTCGCATAGAGTGACATCCCAAATTGCTTATTGGCCCCCGGTATACCTTGGAAATGGATTTGCCCCTTCTCTCCGATATACACTCTAAACTCCCGATCTACTTCTTTCCCCTCTTTATCCTTCCCTTTGTAGGGTACCAACATTTCCCCCGGTTTGGCTACCCTTGCTACCATCGTTCCATTACTCCCCACAGTCACGTTAAGGCTACTCATTCCAGCCCAAAACCCCTTCTCTTCCTCAGAGGTAAGCTTAAGGTCGGTGAAGGACTTTCCTGCTTTAACAGCGGCTTGTATCTCGATAAATGTTCTCATTTCGTTCCCCTTATCCTCGGCCTAACTAACCTAGTGTGTGCCCTTTGGGGCATCTTACCTTGACTCTACCCAAAGGGCTTGAGAATGGTAAGCTTGCTTGACTTAGGTTAAAGGCTATTCAACTATCAATGACCACACTCTAGGGTGTAATCTGCGGGAAATTGGGGGGAAGGTCGATTGACCGTCGCTTGACTGTCCGTTCCCTTCCCTGTAATCCGACGATGCACATCCTAGCATCGTTGCTTCATTCCTGTCAAGCAAATTCTCCTAACCTACTCATTCTAGAGGCTATAATGGTAGAGGTAGAGGCTATGTTGGGATGGTCAGGCCCTAGGATAGGATGTATTGTCTAGGGGGTAGGGGGTGGACTCATTCCTCCACCTTAACCTCATCTACCAATTTTTTCTCCAAAATTTTTTACTTGGGGGTAAAGGGGGGTGTCATAGTCCCTTGACTTCCCCAACTAATCCCCAGTCTGTACCCTCTCCCTTTCCCTTCTACCCCTTTGGGGGATTTTATAAGGGTAATAACTCCCCCTTTAAGTATATAAGGTAGGGGCTTTTAAGGGGGAGAAAAGGGGAAGAAAAGGAGATGAAGAAAGTGCTTGACATCCCTCCCCTCCCTCCCTTACAATCCCTCTTGCAAAGGGGAGGAGGTCGGTGGTGGGGCTCTTGCAAGTACCAAGTCTGCTTTTCCTAGAAAGCCCGCTCCGAGGTAGCCTCCTTCCCCCTTTTTCCCACCATGGGAAGAAGGAAAGGAAGATAAAGAGGAAGACTAGAAAGAAAGGGGATTCCAAATGTTCGAACCAGTCTATGAACGTTTCTTAACCATTCGGCACATCGAAGCTTCTTCTTCCCTTAGGGAGAATGAAGAGGGGGTGGTGGTGGATTGTACTAGGGAGGTAGTTGACACCTATAATTGGCATAGCCAAGGGGAGAAGAGTGACGTGGATATAAGCCTTCATTTCTCTGAGTTTACCTCAGGGTTTAAGGTGGGGGATAAGATTAGGGTGGTGGTGGGGTTGGTGGAAAGGAAGGAAGAAGGAAGGGAGGCTAAGAAGAAATGAAAAGAATCTATGAGAGCTTCTCAGAGGTAGCGGAGGACTTCGTTGATGGTGACTCCGTTACCCATAAAAACCTCCCCCACAAATCAGACCCTTGCTTATCCTGGCAAGATGGGGTGAAGGACTTTGCGGAGGTCCTAGACCTTACCCTTAAGGCCTTTTCCAAGAAGGGGAATCTGATAGTGGAGATAGACCTTTCCCACCTAGCCTTCTATGAGACTTTTTGGTTGGCTGCTAGGGAGTGGAGATCGTTGAAGGATAAGGAGATAACCATTCCCTCGACCTTCTCCTTTGACCCCTACAAGGACCCTCCCAAACAAGCCTCTATATATAAAGGATACGATGAGGGTGACAAGCCATTGGAGGGGGAGAAACCTCTTGACCCCTAAGGTCAATCTATGCTAGGCTTGGCCTTTCCAAAAGCTTCAACAATTTAGATCGCAAGGGGGCCGAATGCTTTAGGGAGTACATCAACTTTAGGTGCTGACAAGTCCTCTCTATACCCTAGTCGGCCCCCTTTCCTTAGAGGATAAATGGAAGAAGATCAACCTTATCACTTCTACTCCCCTGCCGAACTCCTCCAAAAAGCGGAGGACTATGAGACCCTTTTGGAGGAAGCTAAGAGGCAACCTAATAATGAGATAGCTACTAAGGCTTTTGCCAACCTCTCCATCTATTTCAGAACCTTATGCTTTGCTCGACTCAAAGTTGAACCAATGCAACCGACCTAACCCATCCAAAAAGGAGATTTCCCAATGGCAGATGACACCCCTAAGGCAGCACCTCCCCCCTCCCCCGCTTCTAAAGCTCCTCCTTCTCCAAAGGTAGAGGCTTCTAAAGTGGAGGAGAAGGTAGAGGAAAAGGTAGCCCCCCAGGACTCCACCCTCTCTGAAGTAAAGGGAGAGGACCAAACCCCCAAACCCACCTCTGACACCGCGGGAGTGGAAGCCCTCCAGGATTCCCCCCAAAAGGTCATGTTCGTGGTAGATCGAGATACCAAGGTGGAATGTGAGGTTCTCCCAGAAGAAGGAAGGGAGTGGAATGGGGTAGATGGGTCAATCCACCTCAGGGCATATATAGATGGGATGAACAGGGACTTCTATAATGTCCGCTTTGATGCAGGGGGGAAGGAGCCGGGCACCTACCATATAGTGGAGGAGAAGAAGAAGGTGGCAGCAACAGCAGCAACAGCGGCGGCCCCTTCCTCAGTCGAAGGTTAAAAGGCCTCAGAAGGGCCTCTATTAATAAAGGATACAACCTTAGCCCTTTGGGACTAATAAGGAGAGTTATGGCAGAACTAAGCCCCCTACAGCAGAAACAACTCGAAGAGTATTTCACCTATCACCCTCCAACCTCTGACCAACTCCCTCGCTATGAAGCTATTAGAGGGGCTGCAAAGGAGTTTGCCCACGTCCTCCTAGCCAATACTCCTCCTTCTGCTGACCAATCAGCTTCTTTAAGGCTCTTAAGGGAAGCGGTTATGACTGCCAACGCTTCTATTGCTTTGGAGGGATGTGAGGCGGTTAATCCCCCAAGGAGATAGGGAGAGGGAAGAAGGAGGAAGGGAGATAGGTGAGTAAGAACTTCTCCTCCTTAGATGCCAAGAGTTACTCACATCAACTTATCAAAATGGAGGTCTTCTTTATGTCACAGCAACAAGGAATAGTCCTAGTTCTCAACCAACAAGGGGAAGTGGTTAGGGGGTTAGTCTACAGGGAGAGCCCTGATGGAAGCTTCACCCCTGATGGCTACCCTCGCCTAGATGTCCTAATCCCCACCGTCAATAGCCAAACAAGGGAAGTTACCTTCTTTGCGGCGGATAAACTCAGCCATGTGGTGGAGTATGTGCTTTTGGGGGAAAACACCTCTAACTTGGGGGCGAGGGAGAGGGAGGCCCTTACCCATAAGCCAGAGGGGGAAGAGGTTACTCAGGTGGTTGATGAAGGCCAAGGGGCTAACACTAACCCCCTTACCCCACCTACCCCAGCCCCTCAGTCTACTGGGGCTAAGGCTCCTGAAGAGGAGACCCACCCCCATAAGGATAAGCACCATAAGGGGGTAGAGTAGATGTCAACCCACCCACGCCAAATAACCTCCCCTGCTACCCACCTCTCCCCTCTCCCCCCAGAATCCCCCCTCTTTGAGGTAGGCCAAGAGATAGCCTATATCTATAACAAAGAGGATGTGGTGCCGGGGGTAGTTAAGGCCGTTAATGACGAGGGGGATGGCTACTTCACCTACGACCTCGAATGCTTTATCCCCTCCATCTCCTCCCGCATTAAATGGAAGGGCAGTAAGGCTTATAAGAGGAAGGACTCCGCTGAGTTGCAGCCTAGGTCCTTCCTTAGGGCAAGGGCTTCTGATCCCCGCTCTACCTTCATCAAGGTAGCCCAGGAGATCCCCAACCCAGTCAAAGGCCAAGAGGGAATCTACCAAACCCACACAACTATCTTTATCGAGGCCCCCCGAAAGTCCAGGGTCCCAAGCATGGGGGAATTCCATACCTCCCTAATCGGCACCTTCTTTGACCCCTCCCTCTTCTTCTACAAAGTCTTCTGCTGGAGAGCAGAGAGGCAGGTTGAGAAGGAGACTTTCCCCGCTGAAACCCTCCTTTTTCCTCTCCCTAAAGAGGGTGAAACAGAGGGGATATATAGGGACTTCAAAAAGGCCTTCTCTCGCTACTTCAAGGAATACCACCAGGGGAGGAAGAGGTCAGAAACTAAGTGGAATAAGGTAACCATCCAAGCCTTCCTCCCTCCTTCCCTTCCCCTTATGAGAGAAGCAACAGAGGAAGAGGAAGAGACAGAGAAGCAGAGGCGGATAAGGGAGGCTAGGGAGTTCCTTGCTTCGGAGGGAGCCCTTTAGGAGGAAAGTTATGGCTAAACCAATCTCCCCCGTTATCCCAGGTCAACCAGAGATAGTTTGGGCAAAAAACCAACCTCCCTACATCCCCCTCCCCTCCTATCGCTACTCCGATGGGGTAGTGGTTAGTAGGTGGGGGTTTTCTTGGAGGGAAATTTTCCAGATCATTTGGACCCGCAGCATCTACGTCCACCAAATGACCTTTAACCAAGCCCTTCAACCAATCAAAGTCACTTCCTCTCCCCCTCTCCCTGAACAACCAACTCTGTCTACCCCTCCCATAGATGTGATAGGTAGGCACCTAACCGCTGAAGCTCAAAAAGCCTCAGCAACCTTGGAGGAAGCATAATGGGAAAGAACTGGAAAACCACCCTTGCAGGAGCAGGCTTCGGCGTCCTCAACCTCTTCGTCGGTGGGGGCTTCACTACCCCTGAAGGAAAGATAAATTGGCAATCCCTTCTCCTTAGCGCAGGCATGATAACAATGGGGGCCTTTGCCAAAGACAACAACGTCACAGGTGGGACAGTCGCCCAACCCACCACAGTTATCCCCAAAATAACCTAAGGAGGCCTTAAAATGAGTCAATGTTTCACCTGTAACTCCCCTGAGTTCACCCTTGACACAACCTCAGGAGTGATGACCTGTGAGAACGGCCATCAGAACTACATAGGTGCCCCTGACCACTACTCCTCCACCAAAGAGATCGACATCCCTTGCAAGGTGGACAGCATGAAGGGGAATACCTCCCCCACCAACGCAATAGCAGGGGAAGTAAAGAAGAGGTAAGGGGGAGGTGGGGGATGGCTGAAGAAGGAAAATCCAATTGGATAGCAGGAGCTATCAAGCACAAGGGGGCTCTCCATAGGGAGCTAGGGGTCCCTGAGGGGAGGAAGATCCCTGCCTCCAAAATAAGAGAGGCTGCCTCTAAGGGAGGGACCTTAGGGAGAAGGGCTAGATTAGCTCAAACCCTAGGGAAGATGAGGAAGAAAAGGTAGGGATGTTCCTTAAACTCCTAAAGGCCTTCGTTAAAATCTACTCTGAGGTTCGCCGCATAAGGGAGATCCTCGAACTTGTCTACTCTCAGGAGATAGAAAGGGGGGAATTCATAAAGAGGTATAGCAAGAAGCCTCTCCCCCCTGCTTGGGCTGAAGTAACCTATAGGCCCCCCAAAAGAGATGAGTATGATGAGATAGAGAAAGCCCTTGAGATGGAAGAGGATGAGATAGGGATTGCCCTTGAGGACTATAAGGAGGAGGAAGAGGTTGATCTATGATGGATGAAGAAGGAGGTATGCAAAATGATGGGGTTAATTCTAGTGGGGATTCTCCTGATCCTTCTGCCCTCTTTGCCGCTATTAAAGAGAAGGCTGCTTCCAAGGCTTCAGGGGCAAAAGGGGGGAAAAGTAAGCCGGAGCCGAAGAAGAAGCCAGATGTACGGGCGCTATCGAAATTAACATTACCCTTAACTTTGAATCAATACTTCGGCCAATACATCCCCAACATCCAAAACTGCCTTATCTTCCTAGAGAGATTCGTAGGGGATGATGAGACAGTTGCGAAGGTGATTAAAACCTGGAGGAAGGTCAACAAAACCACCCACCTCTCCGACAGCTTAGACCTAGACAAACTAGCTTCTGAAAGTGGGATCTCCAAGGGAGAATTTCGCCGCATGATAATCAACGCCCTAGACCTTCTAGGCGACGAAGAAGCCATGATGATGCTTCGCCTCAACAAGACCAACCTTATCCAAAAGTCCATAGAGGTAGCCCTTAGCGACGACGACCCCAACTCCTACCTAGAAAGGGGGAAGCTTTTGGAGTTCTATGGCTTCCGCCTTATCCCCAAGGGAGCACAGGTTAGCATCAACGTAGACAAATCTACTAATATTGCCAACTCCAACAACACTGCCACCCTCAACGTTGGCCTCCCTTCCTTCTCTTCCTCCATCGCTGAAACAGAGAAGGTAGTTGCTTCCGCTATGCAGGAGGTTATAGAGGAGTCACAAGGACAGGAAGAAATAGATATAGAGGGGGTAGTGGTAGAGGAAGGGCAAGAAGGGCAAGAAGGGCAAAAGCTCCTCCCTGAACCCTCCTCCTTTCTCGACCTAGTAACCCAAACTGAAGGAGTAGAGTTGAAAAATGCCTAATCCCCCCAATGGTTCCAATAACCCCAACGGCCCAAACTTCCCCACAAAGGTAATAGGAAAGTGTGTTCAGTGCCAAACCCCCATCTCTACCCCCTTCCCTCCCCTAGTAACCTTCAACTCCCCCACAGTCTCCTCTATCCTAGTCCCCCACCCAAAGGGGGCAACCTGCCCAAAATGTAACCTATGGCATATGATTATCATCAACGCCCCTGCTTGCTCCATTGCCCTAGCTCTCCTCCCTGCTGAGAAGCCAACCCTTAATGATGATAACTTAATCGAAGAGGTGAAATCCCTCCCCTCCATTATTCAATAACCCTAATGACCCCCAAAGAAGATGTATTCCCCCAAAATAATCTCCCAAAAGCTCTCAACTATCCAATCTAAAATAGACTATCGCCCTAAGCCCCTCCAATTTACCCTCCGTCCATACACAGTAGCAGAATCTCGCTTCTACACTAACCACCTCTATGGGCTAGTTGAGGGGAAATATGTCCCAGGGAAGCCAAAAACCTGGCAATTTAATAGACCTCTCCTTCAAGATGAACTTAACTTTATAGAAAATGAGCGAATCCTTTGCCAAAACTCCTTCCTTTATTGCGCCACCCACTACTACTTTGTCAAACTATCTCACACCTCCGAGAACCTATCCCTCTTTAGCCCTTGGGTATCCCAAAAGATCATCCTAGATATGTGGTCAGAGGCCGAAGAAGCCTTCTTTGCCATCATGATGATCTACCTTAAGGCCCGCCAGCTTGGGGTATCCACCGTTAATGAACTAGCAATAGCTCACCGCATCCACTTCTACACCGAAAAGAATGCCCTAGTTGCCTCTTCCGACCCCGACAAAACCAAAAAGATGGCGGGGATGATGAAGAGGTGTTGGGATAATACCCCTCCATGGCTTATTGGGGAATATACCATTACAGAATCTAAGGAACTATGGGCGAACTTCCCAGAAAACAAATCCTCAGTCACCTGTCAGCATGGAACAGGCCTTTCTGGGATAGCTAGAGGGGACTCCCCTGATCTTGTCCATGTCTCGGAGTTGCCAGATTTCAACAACCCCACAGCGGACGTTGACGAAGCCCTCATCAACACCATCCATGAGAACCCCACCACCTTCTTTGTTTTGGAAAGTACCGCCAAAGGGAAGACCGGAAAGGGGGAGTGGTGGTATGAGAAGTGGAAATGGGCCAAAGAGAACTACCCCAAGAACAAAACTCGCTTCCGCCCTGTCTTCCTCCCTTGGTTTATCGGCACAGACATCTACCCAACTACCACTTGGGCACACCAATTCCTCCCTAAGCCTCTCTCTGGCCCCAAAGCGAAGTGGCAGCCCTCCAAAGTAACCGCCCTCCACGCCCTCAAATGCAAAGAGTATGTTGAGGAGAGCCCCCAACTCCAAAAATACCTTGGAGAAGGCTGGTCCCTCCCTCTAAGGCAGCAATATTTCTGGGAATTCATCCGAGCAGAGTATGAGGAGAAGGACCAACTCTTCTCCTTCTACACAGAACTATGCGCGTCTGACCAAGAGGCCTTCCAAAGAAGCGGAAAGGGGGTTATTTCCATTGAACAAGCGGAGTATCTCCGCAATACTGCCAAAAAGCTCGCCCTTTTCCACGGTAAGCCCGCCGTTTTTGCCATTATAGGCGAAGGAGTCCAGCCTGAGCATGAACCAGACCTCGATGAAATCGACACAAGCCGCCCCTACATCAAAATTCTCTCTGATTGGGACCAATCTTCTGACCCAAAGGTCTACTACCTCATTCCCCTCCACCACCACCCTAATGTGTGGGACAAAAGGCTTTTTATATGGGAGTTTCCCTTCCCAAAAGTCAAAATAGATGGGAAGATGGGGGAGGTTGAACAAGAATACTCAACAGGGGTGGATGGATCGGAGGGGTTGGAGGGAAGGGGGGATAACTCTTCCATCCAAGTAGTCAAAAAAGGCTCCCTCTTGTGGCAAGCGGAGCAGGTAGCGGAGTTTGTTTGCTCCTCCATGATGACAATAGAACTCCTCCCCTACACCCTCGCCATAGGTTCCTTCTTCTCCAAGCGATCAAAGGAATATGTCAATCAATGCCGCCAAACCATAGAGATTAACTTTGGGGGGAGTGGCCTTCAGCATAACATTAGGCTTGCAGGGTGGAGTAACTTCCACCGTTGGGAAGGCGCTTATGATAACCTAAAGAGAAGAAGCGCCCATAAGATGGGGTGGGAAACTAACGCCTGGAGTCGCCCCCTCCTCATGGGTCCTGTTATAAGGGCAATAAAGGGAGGCTTCTTCAAACTCAACAGCCCTTACCTCATAGAAGAGTTGACTAACTTGCAGAGGGACCTCCACGACAACCAACGGATAGAAGCTAAGGGTTCCGACCATGACGACCGCTTCTTCTCAGCCGCCCCTGCCTTCTTCTCCCTCCATGCTTGGGAACTCTATATGATGAGCAAGGGGGATAAGTCCATCACTCAAATGTTCAAAGGCTACAAAGAAGAGGCTGTCCCAGGCGAAGGGGAATTAACCTTAGCAGAGGCTATTGCAGCCACAGAGAAGAATAGTAACTATGAGGGGAAGGTTTCTCACTATGTCTATAATAATGTCCTTCCCACTTTGGACTAACCTGTTGACTTTCCTAAGAAAGGGGGCTACCCTATGTCGATGAACCGAAGGGCTTTTATCCGAAGGACTATCTTAGGTGGAGTGGGGTTGGCTCTAACTCCTCTGGTTAAAGCACTTCCCCTCTCCAATGTAGCAACTATTAAGGAGTTTGACCATCTCTATATCCTAAGAATAGTAGGGCCTAGAATAAGAGATGATATGTTCAAATGCACCCCTTTTCTAGCCTACCTAAGGAAGAATAGTATGAAGTGTAATGGAGGAACCTCCATCATCTTCCCTTTCAAGGAGGCCCAATGATCCTCCACAACTACGAATGCTCCTCAGGCCATATCTTTGAGGCGATGACCTCTGATGCCTCCAAAAAGAAGGTCTGCAAAGTAGAGGGCTGCCGTCGAAGGGCCTCTGTGGTCTATCTCCCCCGCCGTTCCTTCGAAACAGCCAAGACCTTCACCCCCACCCTTCTCTACACCAATTCCAAAGGGGAAGTCTTCAACCCAGTCAACCCCGCCTTCCCCATCCCCAAACGCCTAGAGAAGCACCTTAAGAAGAAAGGGTTCACCCCTATCCACCTCAACACCTTCCGCGACTACGAAAAATTCCGCCGCTCTCAAGTCATCGTCCAAAGGGACAAAGCTGACTACATCAATCATCTTGAACAAGTCGACTACAACCAATCTCTCAAAAAGGGCTTTGAGGAGCTAAAAGCAGGGGGATTCATCGAGCTAACCGACGAAAAGGGCCGAATCAAGAAGGTCAAATATCCCCCTCTCGACCAAATGCATCCCTCTATCCGTCGCCTAGCGGAGTATGCGATGGAGAGGAATGGGGACTTCCGCTTTAGGACAGAAGATACCAATCCCTTTATAGCGGCTTTTGAGAATGACGGGTTGAAGCAGGGAGGTAGATAAAGATGGATGAGAAGCCAATTGCTCCTCCCCCCTCCACCCTTAATAAATTCTGGGGTAACTGTGAAGAGGGGGTCTTCCAATCCTCTGACTATGCTACCTATGCGGTAACTGGGGTGAAGACCAATGAAGAAGGAGAGGTTATTAAATCAGGTACTATTCGCCGGACCAAAAAGAAGGCTTATCTACGCCTCTCATCCAAGCAACGTAGGCAGATTAGAAAGCTCTTAAAGAATGGAGGCAGCCCCTAATGTCCTATATCCCCTCCCCCTCAATCCTCAACTCCAACCCCAATGAACCCATCTACAAGGAATATGTCTGCCCTCCCTACCCTCAAGGAGGCTCAATCAAGGAGATAGAACTCCATGAGCAGAAGCTCCTTGCTTGGGTTCGTCGATGTAGAGAAGAAGGAGAGGCCTATTTCAAATCCTGCCGCGCCTATGAATCCCTTGATACAGTCCTAGACATCCTCTGTGGGAAGATAAACCTCCAGGCCCCCGCTGAGAAGCTCTCCCTTATATTCCTCAACACCATTAAAAGAAACATAAAGGAGATGATCGCTACCCTCGCCAATATCCGTCCCTCTTGGTACTACGAAGCTAACTCCACCAAAGACCCTAATCTTCTTAAACAAGCGAGAATCCAAAATGGCCTATCTGATGATTGGTATAGAAGGAGATTCATAGATAGAGAGATAAAGAAGATGCTCCAATGGGCTCTCCCAGAAGGTACAAGTTATATAAGCCCCGTCTGGAACCCCCACCTCGATGGCCTCAACCAAGGGAACATAGAAATTAAACATTATAGGTATAATCAAGTCTATCCAACCCAACTAGGCCCTGAGTTCGACCTCCAACGTGCCTACACAGTTACCATGGAGGAGGAAACCCCCTACCTCCGAGTCTGCAAGATGTTCCCCCATAAGGCCCATCTTATCCGTCCTGACCGTGGGATGGTAAAGGTTAATAGCCTTTTCCAAAGTGGGGTAAGGGTGGTAACAGATGCAATAGGGGCAATCCGCCAAGCAGACCAAAAGAAACCTAACCAAACCCACCCCTCCCCAGTCACCGATGTCTTCTACACCTACGTTGATGACTTCTCCACTAACCGCCTTGACTACCCCATTCCTATGGGGGAAGGGAATAACTGGGGATATATAGTCCCTGTTAAGGGGGATAAGATCCTCTCCCATTATACCTCCTCAGGGGAGCCAGTCCTCAAAACAGCCACCTTTGAGGACTGCTATCTCTACCCAAACCGTCGCCTTATTATCTCCACCAACACTTGCATCCTCTACGACGGTCCTTCCTTCTGGTGGCATGGGAAGGTCCCTATTATTAAGTATAGCCCTGACAGTTGGGTTTTCTCCTATCTTGGCTTCTCAGTTGTCTCAGAGGTTCTCTCCCTTGAGAAGTCCTCCATTAACATGCGCCGCGCTGTGGAGGATGCCCTTCAACTATCCATAGACCCTCCCCTTGTGGTAGATGAAATCTCTGTGGCGAAGTCAAAGGCTGGATCCAACTCCATTCGCACCCCAGGTAAGCGCATCCGAGGGAAGCTCCAGATGGGGGACTTCATAAAGCCCATTCTCCCCCCTACCTCCTATAAGGTAGGCATGGAGCACTTCAATTACATCCAAGAAGTAGAGGACAAAATAGCCTATATAATGGGGGTACCTGATCTCAAGGAACTCCAAAAGGCCAATCAAATCCCCTCCGCTGACTCCATAGAGAAGTTCTTCCAGCAGGCGGGGGCTATCGTAACAGATATGTCTCGCTCAATGGACCCGGTTGTCTGCCAAATGGCGGATATGAACCGCTATTATTTCTTCCAGTTCTACGATCTAGCCAAACGTATTCGCATCCTAGGGGAAGATGGGATAACCCCAGAAGACTACGACTTTGAGCCCGGCACCCTTATCCCCACTTCCCTCCCCTATGAACCCCTCTCAACCGATGGCACCTCCATTATCTCCTCCACCTATGTCCAGAGGGTAAAGCACCACATCAACTCCTTCTCCACTGCTATCCATCCGACTTCCCTCCATCAAATCACCAATATGGCAAGGAAGCTCCTTAGGATGCAAGCCTCTAAGGTTAACCCCCTTCTTATCTCCGCAGAGACAATTGCTAAGGATCTGGATATTGAGAATTGGGGACACCTCGAAGGGGATACCGAGTTAGAGAAGAAGATGTCTGAGCTTAAGATAATGCAGCAGCAGCAGAACCAAGCCCTCTTTGCTCAGGGAATAGTCTCCCTTATCCTCCAGCAACTAGCCCAACAAAATTCCCCTGAGGCTGCCCTAGGGGAAGGAGCTTCTCAACTAGCAGAAGCCCTAAAGGGGGGAATAGAAGGTGGAGGGGAAGGTGGAGCGGGAGGGGTAGCAACGGGGGGAGCCCCAGTAGGCCGTCCTCCTTCCTTCAACAATGAACCTAGACAGGTAATAAAGGATGGGGGAACTAGGTCTATAGTAGCTACCTAACTTCTAAGGAGAAGCAAAAAAAGGATGTCCACAGAGCCAAAATCAATCCCCTTACCCTCCCATGCTCTCAAGAAGGTTATAAACACCTATCAAGTCCATACCTCTGACATCGAAGCCCTCCTTCTTGAGCTAAAAGAAGCGAAGGTTTCAGGTAAGCTTATCATCGACATATACTTAGGGGGGATTGGAGGGGTGGAATTTGAGCAACTTCTCAAGAGGTATAAGGTTCCTCCGCAACCCCCTAACCCCTCTCCTTAGCCTCCTTTTGGAAAACCTCTTGCATCTCCCCTCCCTCCTATGCTATATCTCCTCTGACACACTCGTTTCCGTTTTGATGTTTCTGGAATCCCTGGAGAGTTCAACGGTAAAACTCGCAGAGGTCCACCCCAAAAAGGTGGGCCTCTTTTTCTTTTCCTGACTTCTCTGGAGGCTAAAAAATGGCGTCAATGCCAATGGGATCAATCTTTAGCGGTGGGGGAAACACCCCCCAAGGTGCCTCTCCAACCGCCCCCTCTCCATCGCCTTCTCTCCCCATAGGAGGGCAAGGCCCCGATCCCTCAGCCTCCCCAAATCCAGAAATGTCAGCAGCCCGACAACTCATCTCCCAAGTAGCCAAGGTAGCTTCTTCCCTAAAAGAACTTGCCTCAACCTACCCAGAGATGGGTCCAACGGCTAACCAAGCTATGGAAGTCCTCCAAGGGGGGATGACCAAGGCTATTCAAGGGATGAGAAATTCAGAAGGAGAAGGAAACTCCCCCTCCTATGCCTAGATTGGACCTTACCACTTTTACTACCCATATCCAATCTTCCCCTAGAAGGGCGGCCTTCCGCACTCCCCTTCCCCTTTCCCTCCCTACCTTACTAACCCTTAAACCCACTGCACCCCCAAAGGAGGTGGACTATGCCTAAGCCAAAACCAAAACTCGACCCTGATGTTGAGGAGTTCTACAAGCAACTTGTTGACAAAGGGGGCTTATCCGAAGAGGAGCAAGACCTCCTAAACACCCTTCTTACCAAAGAAGAGGTACAAAAGGAATTCAAATCTGGAGTCCATGCAAGGAAGCTAACAGACCGAGAAGTGGATGCTACTAAGAAGGAAAGGAAGGCCTTTGAGGAAGCTCACACCCAGAAGATGAAGGAGCTTGAGGATCTCGAAACCTCCCTCACCACCGCCTCCACCTCTGAGGTAGCTGCTATAAAAGCCCAACTTACCTCGGTCAAGAAGCAACTTTACTCCATTTGGGAGAAAGCTCAGGAATACAAAGGGGGGAATGAGTTCCTTAAGGAGGTTGGGTTAGAGGATGTTTCCAAGATAGGGGACACCCCTCCCACCAAGACCAAGAAGGACGACGCCCCTACCCCTACAGCAGAGGAAATCCTCAAGCAGGTAGAAGGGTCAGTCTCCACTGACATAAAGCGCCTTGCTCAATGGACGGTGGACTCCCGCAAGATAGAGAGGGAGTATGAAGCCCTTACTGGGAAGCAGATAGATTGGGATGACTTCCAAACCAAGATAGTAGCAGCCAAGGGGGACTACGCAAAGGCCTACCTAGAAGGCTATGACATCCCTGCCCTCCGTGAGAAGAAGAAAGAATCTGAGATAGAAGCTCGCCTCCAAAAGCAATTTGACGAAAAGCTCTCCCAAGAGCGGGCAAAGCTCTCCCTTCCTACCAATGAAAGGAAGATGGAGGGGAGTGACTTCTACAAAGCAGTGGAGTCAACCGTCTCCCCCGAGGAGAAAAAGGCTAGGGAACTTGTTGCCCCCGGCATCACCGATAAAGCAGAAACAATTTCAGCCGCCGCTTCCATGTTCTCTAAGATAATGGCGAAGAAGGAGAAGGAAGAGGCGACTGTTTAACCCCACCTGAGCAACCCAACAGGTAAGCTAAGGAGGGCTATAGGGAAGAAGGAGAAGGAGAAATATGGCAAACCTGTTGGACGAATTAAATGCTACCACTCTGAAGGTAATTAGGCCAAAGGTTATAGCAGACTTGGCATTCAAAAAGAAGTCTCCCTTCCTGGCCTTCCTCAGAGCTCACGCCCTCCCACACTCAGGGGGTGCTTTCATCCAGAATACCTTCGCCTACGCAAAAAGCATAGGTGGGAGCTACGCGAAGGGTGATACCTTCGACATGAACCGGGTACAGCTTCTCGACGCGACGAAGTTCGATGTCCGCTACTATGAGCAGAATGATACCCAGTTTGAGGAAGACATCGACGTGGAGAACAAAGGTGAGGCGGCGGTTTTCTCCATCATAACCGCCCACCAAGAGGTCCTCATGCTTACCATGAATGAGAACCTCGCCATTGAGCTTAACCGCCATGGTCAGCCCTCCTCCACCACCGTTTTGGATAGTCGCACCACCTCTATCAATGGCATCTCTGAGATGTATAACGATGGGGTGACAAACTCTTGGGATGGTAATGTCTTCCCTCTCTATGGTCAGCAAACCCGCAATGGCACCATAGGAGCCGCCCTTAACTCAGTTCCCTTCTTCTTTGGGGACTCCACGGGGGCAGCCGGGCCAGTTACCTATGCTAACCTCCTTGAGCAATACCTTGATGCCTCTGGAGGTGATTGGTCGCCTAATATCTGCCGGGGTAACAAGGCAGTCTTCGCCTACATTATGGAAAGGCTACAACCTCAGCAAAGGTTTGGTTCCGAAAAGAACTTCATTTGGGGTGGGGAAAGCTTCTCCCTTATGGGAATGGAGTTCATGCGGGATGAGTATTGCCCCTCTAGTCGCTTTGGCATCAACGACCCCCGCACAGGTAACTACCTTACCTCTACCTTTACCTCAGCAGCCACCCCCGCTGCTGCCTCAAACCTCCCCGCCTCCACCACCATCACGGTAGGGGAGACGGTCTTCATGGAGAACACCAAGACCTTCCAGATGCACCTTTCGGACTCTGAGAGATTCCGCTTCGGGTGGACGGGGTATAAGGAGGCTCAGAACTCGACCATCGTGGCAGGGCAACTCCTTGTGGCCCTCAACGTCCTCTGCCAATACCCATGGGCGAATAAGCAGGGGTATGGGATTAATTCCTAATTGAGATAACCTTCTAGCCTCCCCAAAAGAGGCTAGGCTAGTTGAAAGAGAAGGAGAAAGAAAATGGCGAATCCATTCTTGAACACAATGCAACTTGCAGAGGGGTATCTCAATGGGGGAGGTGGACCCCTTATTGGCAAGTCAGTCTCCCCAGATAACCTCCCTGCTGAGGACTATGGGGGCTTACTTGGGAAGGTCCTTGTGGTGGACGATGCAGAAGCCCTTAAGCTCTCCCTAACTGCCACAGGTACCCTCCGGGCAGGTGCTTACATGAGGGTTCTCACCAAAGCGGGTTCCGCTGCTGCCCCTGCTAGAGGGATAGGCTGCTTCTGGGATACCTCTGCTAACAATGGCTATAAGCTGAAGGTGGTAACCCCTGACATCTCTGCCACTGTGATAAGCGACTTTGCAGGGGTCTATGTGGATGTTCCAGCTAAGGGTTCCTATTGCTGGATTCAGATTGGGGGACTAGCTTCCCTCCTTGGAGCCGCTGCTGTGGCCTCTGCCGTTGCTGGAAACCTCTGTGTTTTCACTGGCCTTGCCACCAATACCTTTGATGGTATAGCTGATGCTACTGACTACTATGCAACTGCTGGTGCAGGTAAGAGGGTAGTGGGGACGTGGTATGAAGCCCCTGCCTCAGGTCTTATCAAACTCGCTTGGCTAAAGACCATGCAAGCGACGGGGTTTGGCCTCTAAGCCTCTGGGGAAAGGAAAAAGGAGGATTAAAAGATGGCTGAAACTAATGTCCTTGGAGGATTAGGTTACTTCCCCTTTGCTTCCGCTGATGGTTTATCTGCCAAGTTTGTAGACCATGACGGCCCTGCTTCCTACACCACAGGCGGGGAAATAGTAACAGGGGCGAAACTTGGCTTCAAGCAGATAGCCTTTATCGCTGGTTCTGTTTCTGCTGATGGGACAGACCTAGTAGAGGGGTTTGTGGGGCAGAAGAAGATGGCTTCCTCCGCCAAACTTATCTGGTCTGTCCGCACCACTGGGGCAGAAGAAGCCAACGCTACTAACCTATCCGCCAAATCTGTGAAGCTTTTGGTGGTTGGGTTTGCCGCTTAGAGTGGGGTAGGGAAGGTGTTTAAGGAGATTCAGGAGATTCAGGAGATTCAGGAGGTTCAATGGCTCTTACCTATAAAGAATTCTACTCCGAACTCCTCAACACCTTCCCTAAGCTCTCCATCTTTCAGGCCAAGAGACTTATCAACCGGGCCTTACAGGAAATCTATAACTCCCGTCAATGGTCCTTCCTTAGAGCCTTCGGCCTTCTCTATTCCCCTGCTCTTATCTCCACCGGCTCCTTTAACGTTACCCAGTTCTCAAATGTGGCTGTGGCAGATGCCACTGCTATAACAGCCCTAACTGGCCTCTCCAACCCCCTTATCACTTCCAGGCAAATCCGCTTTGGAGCTTCCCCTCCCTATAACATAACCGCCTTTGACTCTGGCACTGGTAACCTAACCCTTGATCGCCCTGTGGTGGAAACCTCCAATGCAGCAAGCACCTATCGCCTCTACCGCGCCTACTACGGTCCCCCTTTGATTGGGGTAAATGGGGTAGAGACAACCGACTTTAAGCGTTATAACTCCATCTACAACCCTGCTATATCCCAATACTTCGTTAAGCTCCACCTTCCTGGGGATCTCCTCAACCAACTAGACCCCCAAAGGAATCAATTTTCTAATCCCCGTTATCTCTATTCCCATGCTTCTTCCTCTACCGGCACCCCTATATTTGAGATGCACCCCCATTCCATCGCTGCTGCTGGTTTCCCTTGCTCCTTCCAACGCAAAGGGATATTCCTAACCAACGACTCTGATGTGCTCCCCCTTATCCTCGATGACCTTCTAGTCATGGAAGCAGCCTCTATGCATGCCTGTGATTGGGCTGCCAAGAACGTCGCTCGCTACCCAGAGCTAAAGGGGGTTAACTGGGTCCTTATGGGGCAGAAGCATAAAAAGGCCTACTCCAACATAAATGCGGCTGATCCTGGCCTTCTCGAACTAGCTCATAGAGACGATGAAGAAGCCTACCCACAAGATGAAGTTATAAAGGATTCCTATAGGAAGATAAGGGTGGTTGGGACGGATGATGCTACTGGGTTCTTTTCTATTCCATGATCTTTTTTAATAAGGAGAAACTATGGCTGACAAATCGACAACTCCATACCCTGCTAACCAGGGACAGATTGCATCCCCCCAAACCGTAGACGTGGTGGACTCCCTCAATCGTGGCACTGGTAACTCCATGCCGGTGAAGCACAATGAGCACCTCTATGGGGGAGGAGGGAAGGGTGGGAGCATAAACACCCCTGCTGACCCAATTGTTAAATCCCTAAAGGAAACCTCAACCCTCAAGCCCTAACCCAAGGGAGGGAAAGAGGAGGAACCAATGAAAAAGCTTCTCCTAGTAGCTTCCTTGCTACTAGCTATTTCTGCATCCACCCATGCCCAGAGCAAAATAGATGGGTGGTGTGAGCAAGGCAACCACACAGTCTCAACCCAAGGCCTTATCTCCACCACAAAGGTACAACAATCCTACCCCTCTTGCACCGTCACTATCTTCGATGCTGGCACCTCTAACCTCTCAACCATCTTCTCAGACATGCTCTCTACCCCCAAGGTGAACCCCTTCACCGCTGACTCAACTGGCTATTGGTTCTTCTATGCCAATAACGGCCTTTATGACATTCGCTTTTCTGGGGCAGGGATCGCTTCCCCTTTTACCTTAGGGGACCATAAGATAGGGGATGCCACCACGGGGGTTGGGGGGTCAGGCACCGCCAACAGGGTAGCCAAATTCACCGCCTCTACCACAGTTGGGAACTCCCAAATAACCGACAACGGCACCTCCGTTGGTATCAACAACACCTCCCCTGATGCTTCTGCCCTTTTAGACCTAACCTCCACCACGAGGGCTCTCCTTCTCCCTCGGATGACTACCACCCAAAGGGATGCTATAGCAGCCCCCGCTGATGGCCTAGTCATCTACAACACCACCACCAACGCTTTTAACATAAGGGCAAGTGGAGCATGGGGGGCGGTTTCTGGGGGAGGGTTGGTAGATCCAGGGGCAAATGGAATGCTCGCCCGCACAGCATTAAATACTACCGTTGCACGTACCATAACAGGTACAGCTAATCAAGTTACTCTAGCTAATGGTGATGGATCTGGCAACCCCACTATTTCCCTCCCCTCTACCGTCATCCTAACCACAGCCCTTGTAGCTCCCACCATTGCAGGGGGGGTTAACTCAACCGATGATCTTATCTTAGTAGGGACAACCAATGGAACTTCCACCAATGGAGATGTAACTATCCCCCTTCCCTCTACTGCCAAGCTCTCTATTGGTCCCTCAACCCATCGCCTCCTCTATGACCCCTACTCCACCGACACTGCCAATGGCTCCCCTGTTATAATCTTCACCCCTCCCTTCCAGACCACTGGCCCCCGCAATGTAGGGATAATGGTGAAGCCAACCTTTGGCACCTTAACCGACAACACTCTTTTCCTAACTGCCTATAACGGACAATATGGCCTCCCCACTACCGTCCCTGCTGGTACTAAGGGAGCCCTCTCTGTCTATGAGGGCACCATAGATACCTCCCAAGCAGTAGCAGATATAGTCAACAACGAAGCAGGGCATCTACTTGGGGGTACATTCTTTATCCGAGGTGGAGCCCCCTATGATGGGGTAGACCTAGCCTTCACTATCTCCACAGTAGCCCCAGGTAACACAGGGATTCGTGGGATAAACATGTCCTTTACGAACAACATAGCCTCCACTAATGTCTTTGGCCTCTATGTCCAGCAAGCGGGGGCTAACGTAGCTACCTCAGGCCTTGTTATAACTGGCAACTGGACCAATGGGATTGACCTATCAGCAGGGGGACTCACCAATGCTATTAAGATAGCTAATGGTCAAGCGGTGGTAGCAGGAGGGGTTAATATCCTCTACCGTGATGTTGCTTCTACCTTTGCTACTATCGACTCCGATCTAGTCATTAACGTAGCTAACCCCTTCGTCCAACTTGGCTCCGCTGCTACTGGATGGCTCTACCAAGTGGTGGATGGTCCCCCAGACCGCCTTCGCTTCTTTCGCCAAGGCCTAGGGGAAGCCTTCTTTGTAGACAATCAAAACACAGGCAATCTAGTTATGGGTTCCCCTACCTCAGGAGCCCTCGCCACTGGAGCTACCAACTCCTTCTTCTACCTAACCTCCATGGCAGGAGCCCCAACAGGTACCCCGACCGCCTACACCGCTAAAATAGCTGAGGTCTACGACTCCACCAACGACATCCTCTATCTCAACAATGGTGGGGCAGGCCTATGGAAAACCATCAACGCAACCAACCCCTTTCGAGGTACCCTCATCACGGGAACCGGCTTCACCACCAACGATGGAGGCCGCTTTAACCGGGTGTTCCACAAAATAACCGTCACCAACGCTGCTTTCACCTGTGCTGCCCTAACCTGTGACGTAACTATCTTCACTCTCCCCGCCAAAACCCGCCTTGTTTCTATCATAGCTGACACCACCACTGTCTATACTGGGGGTATAGTAACAGCAGCTTCTATGATAGTAGGAAAGACGGTTGGGGGAAATGAATACTTATTGACACATGATATAAAAACAGCTACGATAGTCAGGGGGCTAGTAACTGGGGATATGGGGGCTACCCTAGCAACAGCAGCGGGGGTCCCAGTCCAGGGAGGTGATCTTCCAAGCTGGACCGCAACCACAAACGTCTCGGTTCGGATAACTACTGTAACAGGTAATGTTAACGCCCTAACCCAAGGCTCCACGACCTACTATATCATTACAGAGAGGATGCTCTAACATGAAGCAAAGAGATAAGTTATTTTGCTTGATTGTCTTAACCATAGTGATGCTTCTTGGTACCATAGGGACAGAACTAGCTAATGGATCTAGAGGGGACACCCCCAAAGGGGTAACAACCTCCATCAAGATCGAAGGAGATGACGCTTCCCGCATAAGGGACTCCTACAACAACATGGTTATGGCCCAACAGAACTTCCAATATAACATCCTTCAAGCCCGCTATAACCTACAAGTGCCAAAGGAGTATATCTTTAACATCCAAACCTTTTCCTTTGACTCCCCTCCACCTACCCCTCTTACCCCTCCAAAGGAAAAGAAGGAGGTTCCCAAGCCCTAATGTCCTCTTCTTTCCTAGCCTCCCTCTTCCAATGGCTAACATTCTCTGACCTTAAAGCCGCCTTAGCCTCCCGCCTTGGCGACCCCCTTAAGGTCCATTGGATAGACGACGAATTAGGTAGGTACATAAAGGAAGCCCTCCGCACCTATAACGCAATCTCCCAACTCCAACGAACCCGGGTGGTCTTCCCAACTAAGGTAGGAAAGGCCTTCTATGATCTAACCTCCACTGCTGATCCAGACACCTTTGTAGGGGGAACAGGAGTCTTAACCACCAACCCCCCTCTCAACTGTGGCTATTCTATTCTCGACCAAGAACTTATCAATGACATCCAATACCCCCTCATTGAACCCATAACAACCAACTTTACCGTCCTTGGCCTCCCTCCCCCAACTGACCAATTCACCTTGGACGACATAACAAGGGCGATTGAACGAAGGAGAAACCTATTCCTCCTCCACACAGCTACCCACATCTCTCACTCTCAACCTAACTACCCTGCTCCCCCTAACTCAGGTAGAGTCCCCCTCTCAGACTCCACTATCTCCCTAAGGAGGATCTCCTGGAGGAATGCAGATGGAGCTTATACCCCTCTCTACAGGGAGGATGAAAACGAGGCAAACCTCCTTCTCCTTGATTGGGGAGTTAACTCCTCTATCCCCCAAGCCTATGCCCAATATCTAACTCCCCCTTCTTCTGTCCAAATCATCCCCCCTTCCAACGACGCGGGGAAGCTTGACATTCTCTCTACTATCTCCCCCGCTGACCTAAACCCTGCTGTGGGGACTCTCCTCTCCATCCCTGATGACTGGGCTTGGGTTCTTAAGTATGGCTCCCTATCTGACCTTCTAACCAAAGACTCCCAATCCTCTGACCCCCGCTTTGCCTATGCAGAACAGAGGTATGTGGATGGCCTTCGTCTAGCCTCAATGCTCCCCCTTATTCAACAAGCAGTTATAAATGGCTCTTATGTCCAACCCACTTCCCTCTCTGATCTAGATGCGGCTATCCCCTCTTGGCAAAACGATACCCCGGCTGCCCCAACTACCCTTGCTATAGCAGGGAGAAACCTAGTTGCCCTCTATCCTGTTCCTGACTCAGCCGCTTATGAGGTACAACTTGACATAACTAGAAACTTCCCTGTCCCTGTCATCAGCACTGATAAGGTTCAGATCCCTAGGGAAAGCATAGCTAGGATTCTCGACTATTGCGTCCACCTTGCTACCTTCAAGGAGGGGTTAGCGGAGTTTGAACAAACCTACCCCCTTGCAACCTCCTTTATGCAACACTGCCTCTTACATAATTCTATCCTATCAGCCGAGGCAAGTCATTATGATATAGTGAAGGGGTTCTCTTCTAAGGAGGAGATAGACAGACCTAGATACTACCAAAAGGAGGAAGTGGCATGAATCCAGCTTTTAAGAAGATGATAGAGGCAAAAAGGGCCAGCAAGGGGGGTAAGGGGGGAGCAACCTCCAAGGCGATGAAGGAAGGTTCCCCTGCTGAGGAAGCAGGAGAGAGCAGGGCAGTAGAGGCAAGGGAGATGAAGAAGGGGAAGAATAGAGGGAAGGGTAAGAGAGGGAAATACTAGAGGGGAGAAGGGGGGCTAGTTATGCCAGGGAGTAAGTTCTCTAAGAAGGTAGATACCCCTAAGAAGGAAAGACAATGGGAGCACGTCTATGAGTCTGTCCTTTCTAGGGGTGGGGATAAGGGGTCTGCGATAAGGCAAGCCTCTGGGGTTATCAAGAAGGAAAGCTCCCCCTCTTCCACCAGAGAGGAGAAGCCTGAGCCAATAAGGAAGCTTAGGGGTAGGAGAAGGGGAAGCATGAGGGCTTAATGGGAAGGCAAATGAAGAAAAGGGTGGAAAAAGGGAACACCATAAGGGCTGGAGCTACCAAGAAGGCCGAGAGAAAGACTTCTTGCCTCCACTCCCGAAAGGCTCACTATGAAATATATTGTGGCTTCGCTTGCTCTCGTTGTTCTTGTATCACTCCTAGAACCTAGAAGAGAAGGGGGAGAGGGGGGAGAGGTGGCTTTTAAGCGTCCAAAATCTAATAGGTATGCCTTAGGGGGGCTCCACCTAGCTTCCTCTGTTGATGCTATGCCTCCCTTCAAATACCCTATCCTCAAAAATGTCCGTTCCTATAAGGAGGGGGTAATCCAACCACGCCCCGGCCAACTTGTCTACAACTCCATAGCTATCCCTGACTCTATCCTCCACTCCATAGATAGGATGAACTCTGATCTCCCCACAGCTTCCCAAGCTTTTGCTTTCCTTATAGGGGCAGGTTCCTCCCTCTATACCGACAACTCTCTTCACACAGGCTTAGTCCTTAGAGCTTCGGGGTTCTCGGGGGACCCCCTATCCTTCTGCTCTTTCCGCCCTAATAACTCCCCCGAGCCCTTCGACTATATAGGTGATCGCACCAAGATGGGGAAAGTTAAGGTAGATGGGACCTTCCGCAACATGGGAATAGTTCCTCCCTCTGTCCCCCCAACAGGCCCGGGCACAACAGTTCCCTCCCTAAATAGTTTCCAATCCACCACCATAGACGATGGCTATTTCACCGCTGGAGGATGGGTAACTGATACCCCTGCTAACATGGCTAATACAGTCAACGCAGGGACCGCTGCTAATGACGCCGCAACTCTCCTCTATGACTCAGGCTCAACTGGATGGGCTTGTGTTGGGGTAGCAGCCCCCCTAGACTCCTCCGCTTATGACCTAGGAGCTATTGTTATCCTTAATGAGGGTGGGGTAAATGCGGAGAAGGTTATAATCCAGAACCTCTTCAAACCCATCAAAACCACAACAGTAGCCTCTATCATCTACGATAATGGGGTAGGACCGGGGCTTTGTACTATCCAACCAACTGCTTCTAAGCATAAAGCTTGGGAAGCAGACACCATGATTAAGATAAATACAGAGTTTGTCAGGGTCCTCTCTGTTTCCTTTGGGCAAGATGATGTCCCTTCTATCCGCTGCTCTACTACCTCCACCCACGTGGCGGGGGAATCCCTTTCAGGCTTACTCAACTTCCGAGCTTTCTTTAACAACGTCCATACTACAGGGGAAATAATCTTTATTCGGTCTATTATCTTCCAGATGGGAGTAGGGACTATCCTTGGCTCCCTCGCCCCCAACACCCCCACCCAAGTAGGGACAGCAACAAAGGTTGCCGTTCTTGACCTAGGTAACGTAGGGGGGAGGGCTATCCAAGATGATGATGAAGTCAACCTTGTTGTTCAGATAAACCATGGTACTTCTGCGGCGGCCCCCCTCCCAACTATTCAAGAAGTTCAATTCCAACTTGACTGTGGAAATGGGACATTCACTAACTACTTCGCTATAATCCTCCGTCCCTCTGATCTAACCCCCGCCACCGACTCAGGCACTACCTCCACTCTAGCAGCCCGACAACAAGCTGTTACTCGCTCTGCTGCTGATGATACCATCTCTCCCTTTGAAACCACCCAATCTATCACAAGGGAGAAACTCCAGCGGAGATTAGCTAGGGCTCAGGCTAGAGGAGCTACTAATAAGGTAGCGAAGATCCAAGCTAAACTAGCAGGATTAGATGGGGGAACAGGAGGAAGTGGTGGGTCTGGAGGGAGTGGTGGGGAAGGGGGAAGTACGACCTCAGGAGGGGGAACTGGTTCAGGCACTTCCATCCAGGTCCCCCCATCCTCCATAGATGAATTCCCAATTAGGGTAAAGGTGAAGGATGTAACTAGGGTAGGGGCTGATTTTGGGAAGGGGTGGGCAGACATCTCCAAACTTAGGGTAAGACTTCTCTTCTCCAACCCAAACTCAGTTGCGGTAGCCCCCAAGGTTCGTCTCTCCTCATGGTGGATAGGAGGGGCGTTTGGGCCTGATGCAGGCGACCGAGGGACCCCCTACACCTATCGCTTCCGCTATCGTTCCTCTGAGAGTGGGGCAAAATCATATTGGTCCCCTGCTACTCGCTCTGGGGTAATTCCCCGTCGCCAACGTGTCCAACTTGTCGGCACCCCCTCCCCTGATGCTCAAGCAGATAAGATGGATTGGGCTAGGTTTGGGGGGTCTATCCTTAAGTGGAAGCTCATCGGCACTGCCCCCAACTCAACCGCTACCTTCAACGATGACTTCCCCGACGACACCCTTACCTCCCCTGATCTCGATATTGACATAACGGAGGGCTTCCAACCCTTCCCAATCCAAGGCCTTCCTGTCACGGGCACTTGCTCTACCTCAGGAACCATGGTGACAGTCACCGCCGGGTCTATCTCCACCTCTATGGCCCCTGGTACAGATGTGGTGATAAACGGTATCCACTGTACCCTCTATGCTCCCCCTATCTCTACAACCCGCTTTGAGATAGTAGAGTCGATAGGCACCCTTGTTGGGGTTTCCCTCTTTATCCCTGCTCCTACCCTAATGGGCCAACCCCTCCCCTCCCTTTGGGGACCCTTCGGCCAAGGGGAACAAGGGTCTGTGATGTTTGCCTGTGGGGATCTCTCTAACCCCGGTCGCCTCTATTGGACAAACCCTGATGACCCTGACTTCTCCAACTACCGCAACTCTTTAGATGTAACCTCCCCATCTGAGCCCCTAATGGGGGGCTTTATGTTCGACAACAAATCTTTCGTTTTCTCCACCCAAGACCTCTACTACATCTATCCCTCTCAAACCATCCTAGGCCGTCTAACCTTCAAAGCCTCTCGCTCTGGCCTTGGGAAAGGGGTAGTTGGGCGCTACTCCTTCTGCGTCTACAACGGTAAGGTCTACTTTATTTCCCCTGATGGTATCTATGTAACAGAGGGATCTATCCCCCAACTTATCACCCCCGACCTAACCCCCCTCTTCCCCCATGAAGGACAGCCGGGGGTAACAACCAATGGGTATATCCCTCCTGACTTCACCCTTCCTAACTTCCTCCGCTTGGCAGGAGGGAATGGGGAGATTAGATTTGACTATAAAGCAACCGACTCCAACTTCTATTCCCTCACCTTTAAGGAAAGCGGAGGAGCTTGGCTCCCCGACACCTATGGCCGCCCTGTTACCTGCTCCTATTGTGAAGAAGGGGAAGAGGGGAAGGGAACTGGGAGGTGGTTTGTTGGGTCTACCAACGGTAAGCTCTACACCCTCTCAGGCTCCTCAGACGACGGCCTTTCCATCTCCTGTCAAGTCCGTCACCCCTCCGACTCCTATGGGGATGATCGCTCTGAGAAGCTATGGGGGGACTTCCTCCTTGATTGCAACCCCAACGGGGCAAACATAACCGCCCAACCCGGCTTCAATAACTACGCCACCCTCACTACCCCCCTTACTTTCTCTGATGGGGCAAGGATAGAACCTCCCACTATAATCGACATAAACTCAGGGATGGGAATCTACGCCCGCAACGCTACCCTTGATGTTTCTTGGTCTTCTATCTTAACCCCTGAACTTTTCTTCTGGGAACCCTCTGTTATTGACAAACCAGAAGATTCAGCCCGTCGAGTAACCGACTTCTATAACGCGGGGATGGAACAAGCAAAGTGGTGGCAGGGCCTTAGGATTCGCTTCAACACATACGGGGTGGCGAAGTCCTTCAAGGTGCAAGCTGACAACGGGGTGAATGGGGTATTCACGGACGTTCCGGGGGCAACCTTTACCCTCACCTCCAACGGGGAGAGCGTCCAAGCAGTCTCCTTCCCTATCCCCTATATCGCCCATCTCTCTCGCCTTCTCCCCACCGACTCCATCCCTTGGTCTGTTATAGATGTGGAGTGGGTAACCGAACCCGAACCTGAGCTTGTTCTCCTCTATGAACCCCAACCCTCCACTTATGGGATGAGGGGATTTTGGTTTAGTCGTGACCAATATATAGCTCATGTCTCTACTGCTCCCCTCTCTCTTGTCTTCATAGCAGATGGAGTAACCCAACCAACCCTAACCATCCCCTCAAGTGGGGGGATCTTCAAGAAGGACTACGTTCAGCTTCCTGCGCTAAAGCAAAAGGTCCTCCAACATATCCTCTCCTCTACCCAACCCTTCCGCCTCTACCGAGATGCCTGTGAGGTGAAGATTAAAAGTTGGGGGAGTTCAGAGGCTTTTAGAACAATCAATCCCTTTGGGGATGTCCACAACACCTTCGGGGCGAGGGTCTAAGGAGGAAAAGGAAATGGCTAATGACTTCTATCGGATAATAACCCTAACCAATGCAAACCAGAACTACTCCCTCTATTCCCTTATGGTTCTGGTCGATGCAAATGTGGCTAGGAACTTCATGCAGCTTCAAATCTCAGCCCCCGACTCCAACACTAACAACATAGCTCTTGGGGCTAATACTATGGCTGGTATAACTGATGGAGATCAACTCTTCCCAACCTCCTCTAGGAACTTGGAGTCAAGTAATGGGAAGAATGAAATCTCCGTAACTAATAAGTTTGTCCGGTCAGATGCAGCAGGGCAAAAGCTTTTCATAAGGGGGATGTGTCACTAATGATAAGAACAACAAAGAAATTTCTCTCTTCCTTTCTTCTCCTTCTTCTCTTAGTTACTCACCTCTATGGGCAACAGGACCCTGCGGCGGTAGTTCGCTTTGGGACAGCCCTTCCTGCTTCCTGTAATCCTGCTGGCCCAAATATCTTCTTCAAAACCTCTGCAACTATTGGCCTCTACCAATGCCTAACCCCCAATGCGTGGACTATTGTGGTGCCGGGGGGTGGAGGAACTGGGAATGTAACTACGGCTGTTACCCTAACAGCCAATGCTATAGTCCTAGGAAATGGGACGGTTGATACAAAGGTTCTTGCCTCCTTGGGCTCATCAGGGCAGGTTCTAACCTCCAATGGTGCAGGTGTTCCCCCCTCCTTTCAAGCCTCTCCTGGCTTAACTGTTGGTACAACCACAATAACGGGAGGAACTTCCACAAGGATCTTCTTCAATAATGCAGGGGTCTTAGGGGAATATACCCTCTCTGGTACTGGCACAGTTGTAGCAATGGCTACCTCTCCAGACATAACCACTTCCCTAACCACCCCCTCTGCTTCCTTCTCTCTAGTCAATGCTAATGCTACCACAGTTAACCTTGCTGGAGCAGCAACCACCTTAAACTTAGGGGCTAATGCTGCTATGGTGCTAAACTTTGGGGGAGGAGCTACAGCAGCAGAGTTCCGCTTCCTAGAACCCTCTGGCTCCGGTACTAACTTCACTGCCTTCAAAGCAGTTGCCCAAGCAGCTAACATAACCTATTCCCTCCCTGCAACGGTTGGAGCAGCAGGGACCTTCCTTAGGGATGCAGCAGGGAACGGAGTGCTTGATTGGGCTATCCCTGCTGGTTCGGGAACTATTAACTCAGGAGTAACCAATGCTATTCCTAAATATACAGCGGCTACAACTATAGATGATTCCCTTCTAACCGATGATGGAACCACTCTATCCTACACAGGAACAGGAGGATTCTCTCTAACAGGGGGGACAGGAGCGGGGACTCTAGAGCTTATCCAAGGAACAGCCCCCTCTCTTGGTACTACTTCAGTTAAACTCTATGCTGATACCGCTGTTACTTCCTATAAACTTCGTCTTCCTGCTGCCGCGGGTACGGGTTTCCTTTTAGGAACTAACACAGCTAATGATGTAGTTCTAACCTCTGTTGGTTTCACTGGAACTGGAAATGTAGTGAGAGACACTAGCCCCAACGTGACTGGCCTAACTGTCTCTAATGCAGCAGTCACCAACAACGTAGTTCAAAATAGCCAAAGTGCAGCCTACACAACCGTCCTAGCAGATGCAGGGAAGCATATTCTTCATCCTACGGCTGATAACAACCCTAGGACCTTTACTATTGACTCTAACGCCAATGTTGCTTACCCCATTGGTACCACTATAACCTTTGTAAACCAGATCAACACAGTGACTATAGCAATTACCTCGGACACTCTAGTCCTAGCAGGAGCAGGAACCACAGGCTCCCGTACTTTAGCAGCTAATGGGATTGCTACAGCTATTAAGATAGCTTCAACTGTGTGGATTATCAATGGAACGGGACTTACCTAAAATGAAAAAGCCTCTTCTTTTATCTCTTCTCTTTCTTTTCCTCCTTCTAGTGCCTGTTACTGCCTTTCCTCAATCTGCTCAGTCACAGGTAATGATTAGTCACCACATTACAGGAGGTGGGAGTGCCCCTGTCTTTGATGCAGCAACTACTAGTACCAACGTTACAAGTTTCTCCCATACTTGTACGGGTTCAAATAGGTTCCTCTTAGTGTCTATCTCCTCGGATGCAGGTGGGGGAACAACTTGGACAGCAGCAACCTATAACAGCGTTAGCATGACCTTAGTTGATACTCTCAACAATGCTACCGATGGGGCTAACGTCCGCATAACTGTCTACTCCCTTATTGCTCCTGCCTCAGGGTCTAACACTGTTGCTGTAACTAGAACAGGTCCTCCTGCTAACTTTATAGTCATAGCTGCAAGTTTCACTGGGGTTAATCAAACTACTCCCTTAGGTACCTCTGTTACAGGTTCAGGAACAACTGCTACTCAACCGAGTGTAACTGTGACAAGTGGGGCTAGTGAATTAGTCTATGATGCAATAGCAACCCTCAACTCCAATGCTGATACCTTTACCGCAGGGAGTGGACAGACTAAAAGGGCTAGTGCTGATGACGCAGGGAATGTAGGAGGTGCTACCTCAACAGAAGCGGGGGCTGCTTCAGTAGTTATGGATTGGTCATCCCCAACCCGCTATTGGAGTTCTTTAGGGGTAAGTATTAAGCCATGAAATATCTAGGTCTTTTATTTCTCCTAATTATTTGTCTATCCCTTCCTTCTTCAGCACAAGCAGCAACCTACTATTCAAGTGCTACTGGAAGTGGAACAACCTGCTCTATAGGTAGCCCCTGTGACCTCCAAGCGGGCCTTGACAAATTAGCTGCTGGTGATACCCTTCTTGTTCGTAGTATAGGAGGGACTTATAATGGGAAGTTTACTATCTCTACCTCTGGGTCTTCAGGTAGTCGGATAACCATTCAAGCCTACCCTTCAGAGTGGCCTCTTATAGATGGCTTCCTATCAACCACCTTAAATGGTGCTATTAACTCCTCCACAACTACCATTGTCTTAACTAGTGGGGTTGGATTCCCCAATGGCTTCGTCATAACCTTCCATGATGGGACGGAAGGGAGTGAGGAACAGGTAATGCTTGGGGGGAAGAGTGGTAACACCTATAGCTCATGTACAAGGGCATGGAATGGTACAACTGCTGTTAGTCACTCAAATGGGGCAACTATTATCCTAGGGGGAAATCAATTTGATGTTAGTGGGAGCTTTCTAACCTTTAAGAACCTCACCATAACCAACACTGACCCTACCCGAATTCAAACCCCTGCCAATAGTCAAAATGCTCCTCACTTAAGGGGAGAGAGTTTCTTTAATACTGGTGATAATAATCAGTTCATCAACTGTGTGGTTAGCAATATGCAGGATGGGATTTTTAATGGGCCTGCTGCCTCAGGACCCGAAATCTATGGATGTCTATTCTACAACAATGGGTATGTGGCGGGAGGAGCTTATAATGGTCATGGGCTCTATCTAATCCATGAAGATGGGGCAGCAACAGCTAATGTAAAAGAGAATATAATCTTCAACAACTCGAATCATGGTATAAAGGGGGATAGTCAAAATGGTTCGACCATCAATATTTTTAATGAGGGGAATATATCCTTCAACACAGGGGCTTGGACTAATGGTTCTAGTCGCAACTTTAATATCCTCATGTCCACTAACAATGGGACAGCCTCGGGAATAACTGTTAAGGACAACTTCACTTTCCATCCTGATGGAAAAAACGGAACGAATCTAAAGCTAAATATGTCTGGGGGGAGTCTGTCTGTTACAGGGAATTGGATAGCCCATGGAATTCCGGTTGATATTGCGAATTCAACTCCATTAACGTTTACGGGTAATAATGTTAGAGGAACAAATAATTCTGGAGGTGGTAACAACACCATCATCCTCCATATTCCAGCAGCCAGCCCCTCTACTACATGGAACTCTAACTCCTATTTCAACTCCATTACCAGTGGTCTAGGGTACTACTTCGATACAGGAAGCTCTAATCTATCATTCTCTCAATGGAAAACAAATTCAGGATTTGATGGTTCAACTACAGAAACCCTAAGTGCTCCGGGGAGTAATTGGACTTTTGCTAGGGCAAACATCTATGATGCTAATAGAGCTAATGCTATTGTCTATAATTGGACTGGAGGAACAACTGCAACGGTAAGTGTGGCAGGAGTGTTCAATAATGGAGATACCATAGCTATCCATGTAGCAGAGGAAGGGACCTTCCCTGCTGGTACCCCTACTTCATCTGTAGTAGTAAGTGGAGGGAATATAACCGTTCCAATGAATGGCACTTCTGTTGTTAGTCAAGTTGGATCTGATGGTTCAATAATAGTCACCCCTATCACTATGCGACCGACCTTTGCAGCTTTCGTCCTCTATCGAACTGCTCAGGTTGCGGTAGGGAGTACAGTTAGTGGAAAAGCAACTCTAAGTGGGAAGGCTAAGATTAACTAGATGCCTATTGCTCCACCAAACCTTCCAAACTTTGACCGTCGTGTAGGGGAATACCTCCGCCTTTTAGCACAGGAGCATAACGACCTAGAGGGGAAACTAACTAGATTCTACCAACAATACCAATCCACCCCGCTTCCCTCTGTCTCTCCTCCCCTCCCGACCGACCCTAACCCAACTTCTCCTGATCCAACTTCTCCTGTGGGGGCTGGAGTTGGGGGTGGAGGAGATGGAGGGGGAGGTGGGAGGGGTGGAGATTTAGGAGGGGAAGGATTAGGTGGGCCGGGTGGATCTGGAGGGGTAGGAGGGGTAGGAGGGGTAGGGAGGGACCTTCCTCTTGCTTCTATCTTATCTGCTAGAAGCTCCTCCCCTCTCCACCTCGATTCCCTCCCTGGGCGCTCGGGCAATCCCCAGATCCCCTTCTGCCCTCGTGTAGCTGAACTCCCCTCTATAGGCGACCCCCAGAGCCAAGAAGGTTCCCTTTGCATCTTCAACAATGGCATCTATCAATTCGATGGACAGACTTGGGGGTTTATCTCAGGGTCTTCCCCAGTTGTTGGAGGGAATGAAAAGGTCTACCTCCAAAATAGAACAACAGTTGCCTTTAGTGGAGCAGCCGCTACTGATGGGGTACTCCACCAAAACACCCCCATCCTTCCTGCTGACTTCAACGCCTTAGGAAAGATCCTCCATGTCTATGCAACTGGCTCCTATAGGACTCAAGCAGGGCAAACCCCTACCCTTCTAATAAAGGTATTCCTAGACTTCATAGGTACCTCCCCAACAACCCTCCTTCAATGGCAGACAGCAGCGACAACTGCTAGTGTCATTAACCAATGGTCCCTTGATGCTTACATCTCAGTTAATAACCCAGGAGGGGTGGGGGCAGGGGCATTGAGAGCTACAGGGGATTTTAGGATAGGGCTTAATGCAGCTAACTTCATTGAGACAGTTCAGGTAGCTAATCCCTTTGGGGGGCTTGTTGATCTAACTATCAACCACTCCCTTGACTTCACGGGACAATTCAGCACCCAAACAGGAGGCACCCCCTTTAACTCCATTACCCAAGATTGGACTTTAATTGAACTCTTAAATTAGAAGGAGTAACTATGGCAGCAATAGCACCGGAGATAATCCTCTCCTCCTACTTCCTCGATCCCGAAGATTACCACCGCCTCACCCCCATCTTTGAGGAGAATGAAGGAGCCCTACCCCTCCCCTCCATCTCCCAGATAGCTGTAGTAGAGAGGGAGGACACTAATGAGATAGTGGGGTTCTATGTCTTTCAGCTTATCCCCCATGCTGAACCGATGTGGATACACCCTGACTTCCGCTCATCGGGGGTGTGGGTGCAGCTTGCTTCTATGATAGAGCCCCTTACCAATCGGAGAGACACCTATATTATAGCAACGACTCCTCAAACTATTGCGATGTGTGATAGACTAGGCCTTGCCAAGATTGAGCATCCGGTTTATGTTAAGAGGGCAATCTAACAGCCTTAGCCCTTTTTGCTAAGTGAGGTAGATAATGGGGTTCGGAGGCCAAAGTAGTGCAGAGAAAGCTCGCTCCGCTGATATAGGTTCTTCAGCTACACAACTTAAGGGCATAGCCAACACAGCACAGGACCGTTCGGCCAATGCCTTCAAGATGTTTCAGAAGTCAGGCAAGACAGCCTTGGACTTCTTCAAGAACCTTACCACTGGCGACAGGAGCGCCCTCAACGAATTTTTAGGCCCTGAGCGATCTGCTATCTCCAACTCCTTTGGCGGCTCCATACGGGCCAACAAGGAGCTTTCCCCAAGGGGGGCTGGCGGGGCTGGAGCACAAACCGACCTCTCCATAGCTGCTGACACTGCCTTAGGGGAACTCCCTATGAAGGCCCGGAATATGGCTGCCAACGCCCTTAGCTCCCTCTCCTCCACCTTTGGGGGGCTAAGTCAGGGGTTCACCTCCGAAGCTCTAAGTGGCTTAGGGGAATCCGCAGGGTTAAACTTCCAACTCAATAAGGAGCAAGAGGAGATAAGGGCTAGAAAGGCTGCTCTATTAGGGCAACTCGGCCAAGCTATAGGGGCAGGGGTTGGGGGGATCGCTACTGGGGGGTTATCTACAGGGATAGGGTTTGGGAAGAATGCTGCTAAGAGTGGAGGGGGGAACCTTCTTAACCTTCCCCATTCTTCTGCTGCTGGTGGGGCTATCCCAGGCTTTGACTTCTAAGGGGGAAGGAGGGGGAAACTATGGCCGATATGAAACCCATAACCTGGAAGGTCAAACTTATCTCCCTCATCCTCCTTCCCTTCTCCCCCTTTGCCTACCTAAGCTTCTACCTCTTCCTCAAGGAAAAGCTTAGATCCCTAAAGGAGGCCTTCTAATATGTCTTCTCCAGCAGGTTCTTTCCTAACTGGCCTCCTTGGGGGAACCATCCAATCCTCCCTTGCTGCCTCTGAAAAGAAGCACAAGGAGGACCTAGACAATGAAGCGAACCACTTCCGCATCCTCCACGATGCCTTCCAAACGGCGGTGCAAAGGGGGGATGCCCCCGCTATAGCCCACATCCTCCGCACCACAGAGGAGATGCAACAGAATTCCCTAGAGGGGAAGACAGGGGGGAAGGCTAAGGCTGCTAAGGGGAAACAGCAGGGGATAATGAGTACCTTTGCTGATATGATTGAAGGGGGAAAGCCTACTGGGGGGATGGAGCCGACCCCCGAGGCAACCCAAGCCACCGAAGCAAACAAGGAACTCGCCCCTTTAGATCAAACCCGCCCAAGGGTAGCTACCCAACCAGAGCTAACCAAGCCCCTCTTCCAATCCAACGAGGAGTTAGCAGCGAGGGAGTTAGAAGCTCAGGAGAAGAAACTTAAAGCCCTTGAGCCCTATAAGCTAAGGGAGATAGAAGCTAGATCACAAGCCTCCATGAGGGCTGATGCGGAGAAACAAAGGATTAGAAGCGAGTATCGGATGCAGTATGGGAAGATGCTTCAGGAAGGGAGGGAGAACTTAGACCTCAAGAAAACAGCCCTAGCAATAAAGGCCTCTGCTGAGAATGAAGGGACCCCCATCTCCGATGAGGAAGCCCAAGCAAGGGCAGGGGCTATGATAACCCAAGAACGACAGGGGAAGATGTCCCTTATCAACGCTCGCCAAACCCACATGGCTTCCTCTGATGCAAGATCAGATAAGCGACTAGAGGATATGATTCGCCACCATAAGGCCATAGAGGATCACCTTAAGGTTATAGAGGGGCAGGCTAACCGCCGCCTCTCCCAAGGGGATCAACGCCTTCTCAATAATGCTCCTGAGTTAAAGGGGTATATAGAGCAGGCGAAGAACCTAAGGGGAAAGGCAGCGGAGTATGGGAAGGCCATGCGACAAGCCTATGCCATAATGAACAACCCCCTTCAAACCGACCCCACTGTCCTAGCGGAAGCTCGAAAGACCTACGACAATGCGGAGATGCAGAAGAGTCAGATAGATGAGGAGATGGCGACTAACTTGGAGAGGTTTAAGACCAAGGCGGCTGCCGCAGGGATGCCTTTAGTGGAGGAAGAGGAAGGAGGGGAGGGTAAATCCCTAACCCCTAAGACCCCTAAAGCTCCAGGTAAATCCCTAAAGAAAGCCTCCACCTCCTATCAAGGAGCTATCTTCCCTGCCTCGGCCCTCCAAAAAGCAGCAGCAGAGGCCTTTCCAGGGGATAGGGATGGGGTTAATAAGCTTAGAAAGGAACTAGCAAATAGGAAGGTAGTTATTGCTGAAGATCAGTAAGGATGATGAATGTCCACTTCTATAGATGACGTTATCAACAAGTACCTACCTAAGGGGGCTTCTCCTTCCACCTCTCCCCAGAAGTCTGCCTCCAATGACCTATTCAATGAAGCTTATTCCAAATTAGAAAAGGATTTTGAGTATACCTTTGGTAAGCCCCTTACCTCTAAGGACAATCCTCTTCACCATCGTCCCTCTCTAGAAGGTAGAGCTAGAGATGCTAGGACTAGGGATAAGACCCCTGAGGAACAAGCGTGGATTGACAAGAGGGCTAATGAACTTGGCCTTGATGTGTTAACTGCTTCAGGGAAGGAAAGTTGGGCAACCGGCCCCCATAAGCATATAGAGGCAAAAGATCCCACAGACATTATTATCAACAAGTATATCAATAGAGCCTCCTCTACCCCCTCTACCCCCTCTACCTCTTCCCATCAAATAGGAGGAGAGACTCCCTCTCCCTTACCACCTTCGACTGCCATAGCAGGGAAAGGTCTTGATCTCTCCTCCTTCTCTGCTGGTAAGAAGAGTTTAGAGAGGACAGTTAAGAAGAAACTCTCCATAGACAAGAGGGCTCTCCCCGCCTTCATCTCCTCCATCCAAGGGGAAACAGATGAGGATAGGGAGAAGCAGGTACAGGATATAATCTCTCGATATGGGCATACCCCAACAGGGCCTCCCCCTAAGAATGCCTACCAAGAGGTTATCTCTAGAATCCCCTCCCCTATCCCTATCCCCTACTCCTATGAGTCAGCACAGGAGATAGGAGGGAACCTCTCCAACACCGCCACTCTTGCCTATAATGTGGCGATGGGGAAGCCAGGGGTTGCTTTTGATCCTGCCTATGAGAAGGAACAGAAGGATAACTTAGTTACTGGAGTGATAACCCCCCAGATAGATGAGTTCAAAAAAGCCTTGGCAGATATGGAGGAGGAGCATAAGCTCCACCCTGAGATCCCCATAGGGGATGCCCGCCTTTTCTCCCTAAAAGCTATGCTCCATACCATAGCGGGGGCCGTCCCCTTTGCTGGCCCTTCTGCTTCTAGAGCTATAGAGAACTTCCAGAAGGGGAGAGTTGAGGAAGGCATCCTCGATAGCATGGAAACCCTCGCCATTGTCGTCCCCGCTGTTCATGGGGCTAGAGGAGGGATAGGGAAGGGGGAGGCTACCCCTAAGACTCTCTCCCCCAAGGAGGAGTTTAAGACAATCGGGAGGCAGAAGGAGCTAGTTCCTCCTACTCCTAAAGAGGCACCTACTACTACTACTACTACAACCATTCTCCCTAAAGCCCCGCCCGTTGATACTACAGGCCTCACAATGCCGGGGATGGGTCAAGCTATAGCTGATAACATGTATCAGTCTATGTTTGATAACCTAAGCAAGAATAAGTATCCAGAGCCGGGTAAGAAGGCCAATCAAAGTCCTTTCGCCCTTCACCTAATGGAGGCTTGGGATAAGGGAGAGATTAAGAGCATAGAGGACATAAAGACCCTAGCTAGTAAATTCAATGCCAAGAAGTTGACTCCCCCCGAACCAACAATGTCCCCCACTGGCTCTGGCACCTCCGTTCTCTCCCAGAAGGTACTAGATGGGAGAGATGAGACAGAAGCTCTAATCACCACAACTCCCTCCAAGGGAGGCTATGAAGTCAACGACCTTGTTCGCCATGAAGCCTTTGCAGGTGGAGAGCCCCTTAAGGTAAAGGAGGTTAACCCTGACCATATAGTAGTGACCAAGCCTAGTGGGAAGAAACTCACCATCTATAACAACTCTACTATCTATGGGGAGTTGGAGAAGAAGGTTGGGGAGGGGTGGGTGAAGGGGGAGACTCCTAAGGTAGAAGAAGCTAAGGTTGAAGAAGAGGCCAAAACCAAGGAACCTCCAACAGTTCAAAAACTCTCCTTCCCTTTCAACAACCATGAAGTTACATTCCCTGATGGTACTCGCTATAGGATATTCAGAAACACCGACTCCTCGGGTCCTGGTTGGTTTCTTGAGGGGACCACTGAGAAGGGTAAGTCTACTATGGAGCCCCATACTTCATGGGGAAAGGATCGTCACCTTGGGTATACCAAGGCGGAGGCCCTAGAAACCCTCCAAAAGGGACATGAGGAAGGGAAGTATAAGGGATTTGAGTTAGACCCTAAGGCTCCCTTAACCCCTGAGGCTAAGGAGATAGCGGAGACTTTCCACTCCATTAATAACTATAGTGATGAGGATGTAGTAAAGGCTTATAGCTTAGTAGAGGACCCAAATGATGAGACAGGATGGAAAGATGGACTAACTCCAACAGCAGTTCATGAGAATTGGATAGATGGTAAGGTTAGTGAGTTTGCTAAGGAGATGAGGGTTTCCCCACAAGAGGCTTATGAACGTCTGATAAATATGAAGAAGGAGGAATACCTTCCCGAGAAGAAGACCTTAACTAGGAAGGAAAAGAAGGTAAGGGAGCTTCAAAAAGGAAAGGCAGAGAAGGCCCTTCAAAGAAAAGGGGATGAGGCGAAGTTTGATGAGAAGTTAGAAGGAGAGGGGTATATCCCCTTCACCTCCCTCAAAAAGAATCAAACCCTCTACTCCCCAGAAGGCCCAGTCAAGGTGAAGGTGATAGGGGAGAAGACTATTGTGGTGAGGGATGCTGAGGGAGATTTGATTCATGTGTCTAAGGGGAGTGAGTTGCATAAGGGGCTTTCCCTTGAGAAGGCTAAGACTACTAATCCTAATCAAGAGTATATAGATTCCTTAATCCATGACCATAAGAGGGAAGCCCTTGGGAATAAGCTTGTGGCTGAGGGTAAGTATGGATATACTGAGCCTCAAGCAGAGCTAGATGGGATCTCCTTAGCATCCTTAGAGGATGAGATAGGTCAAAGGAGTGCAGAGTTATTAAAGGAAGGTAAGATAACACAAGAGGAACTAGACAACATATTATATACTGATTTTAGTGAAGGAAAGGGTAAATCAGTCGGAGCAGCCCACCCCTCCAACTTCCCAGTAACCCCCGACATAACCCAACTAGGGGAGGATATTCGTCAACGTGCCCAAGGGAATATCCCTACTGAAGATTATTCCTTAGGGGATCGTCTAGCTAGGGGAATAGCTAAGACCAAGGAGACTATCCAGAACATCTCCGATGCTGCCACCGCTACCGCCCACCATATCTGGGAGGTGGTTAAGCGCCCCTCAGAGATAATCTCTGAATTCCAAAAGGTGGTAGATCAGTGGCAAGGGAAGAGACAAGAGGGGATGCTTTCTTCTAAAGACTTCGAGAAGGTAGTCAAAAAAGCCATAACCTCGAAGCTCCAACGGGATGCGATGACCCTCTACCGGGATACAGGTGGGGATAAGACTCTCCTCCAAGAAGGTGCCCTTCGATCCCCCGACCCAATGCGAAGAAAGGCCTATGAAGCAGCCCTCTCCCTAACCCAAGATCAAATAGATATAGTCAATAACGTTGGCTCTTACTTCGACGCAATGCTTCAGCATGGGCTAGATGAAGGGATGCTTTGGACTCAGCTAGAGAACTACATCAATAGAGTCTACGACAAGGAGAGTGCCCTTCGCCTTATAAGCAGGGTCCAAGGGGACTTCCAACAAGGCATCCTCCCCACCGCTTTCCAACATGCAAAAAGGCGCTTCTATAAATACCTCCTCGATGCAGAAATGCAGGGGATGAAGCCTAAGACCACCGACATAGCCGAACTAATCCCTATCTACAACGCTGAATTCAACAACACTATGGCTGCGAGAGGGTTCGTTAGGGATGCTTATGGGGTGATTGCCCCAGATGGCCGCCCTGTTCTACTTGTCCTTGGCTCTAAATCCACCAAGACCTCCCTTGCTGGAAACACCTACGACATAATAAGGCCAAAGGGGAAGAAGGATGCCTTTAACCCCACCTACCCTGACCTTATTGTTGACCCCTCAGGCTACGTCGCTAAAGAACTTCCTGGGTTCAAAAACTGGAAGTTGCTAGAATGGGGGGATGATGGAAGGCCGGTCTATGTAGAAGCCCAGATAGGTATCCATCCTGACTACATAGGGGAGTTTAAGAGGAGATTGGGGAATAGCCCCTTCGATGAATCCCCTGTTGGGAGGTTAGCCAAGCGAGTTAAGGCAGAAATAAAGGCCCCCAAGATGGCCTTCTCAGCCTTCCACCAAGTAGCGGTAGATGTCCATGCCCTTACCCACCGCGTCTTCAACCCTTACCAAGGGGTAGATGTTGCTAGAATCCCTAGGCAGTTTATGGACTATATCCTTAAGGGGGAATCCCCTGACACCATGAAAACCCCTCTCTATGACCCCTCCAACCCAATGCATAAAAAGGCAGTCTACTCGGGGGTTAAGTTGGTGGACTCTAGGGGGATCTCTTCCTTTGCTGAGGGGGTAAGTGGGGGAGAAAGTATCTTCAAAATCCCCATCCTAGGTAAAAGGTTAAGTGCCTACACCCACTGGTTATTCGAGGACCACATTCCCCGCCTTAAACTCATGTACTATGAGCAAGCCTACGTTAGAAACATGAAGGGGTATGCCAAGCAATTAGCTTCAGGGAAGATAACTGAGCCTGAGATTGCTCGAATGACTGCTAACCAAACTAACGCTTCTTTTGGGGAACTCAACTATGAGCAGATGGGCCGGTCTAAGTTCGCCCAAGACATCATGGGGTTTGCCCTTCTAGCCCCTGACTTCACAGAAGCCCGCCTTCGCTATGTGGGGCAAGCCCTTAAACCCTACGGGAGGGAGCAAAGGATAGCTCTTGGCCTTGGTGCCCTCGCCATGTACACAACAGCTAGAATCCTAAATGGGGTGTTCAACAATGGGGAAACCCACTGGGATGACCCTAAGCATGCGTTTGAGGTGAAGGTAGGGGAGAAATGGATAGGGGTTAGGTCAGTCCCCGGCGACTTAATCCACCTATATAATGAACCGGGGCAATCTATCGTTGACCGCTTATCTCCCCCAATCCAAATAGGAGCTACCCTTGTAACAGGAAGGGATAGGTTTGGGGAGAAAATAGTCCCCCAAGATAAGCTCTCCATTACCAAAGAAGCCGCAAAGCAACTCATCCCCATGTCATTTAACAAAGACCTCCAAACCTCCATCCTCCAAGCCATTGGCCTCTCTGTCCGCAAATACGTCCCTCCTTCAAAGACCTCCTACTTTGAAAAGAAAGGGGAGCTTGAGGAGAAACAAAAGGAGCTTAGACAAAAGGCAAGGGAGAACAAGAAGATATTCCCACTATCTCAAACGCCCGAACAATAAACCACAGCTTTTCTAATCTCGTGCAAAGGAAAAGAATTTTATGGAATCAATTTGGAACCCTGCAACCCTAGGAAAAGAAGAAAGAGGAAAGGTTGTTAGTCACGTTGGTCACATTGGTCAGAACTGTCCCCAAGAGAGCCCCTTTGAAGAAGAAGAAACAGAAGAAGCAAAGAAAGAGAAGGAGGCAGGTATGCCGATTACAAAGGAGAAACCTAACTCGAATACAGTGGGAATCTTTGCCATCTTCTTAACCCTCGTAGTCCAAACTGCTGCTATTGCTTACTGGGCTGGAGGGATAAGTGCTAGGCAAACAACCTTTGATAGTAGCCAAGATAAGATAGACCAACGGCTACAGTACATTCAAACTCAGAATGAGGTAGCTGCTAAGAACTATGCTAAGATGGAGGGGAGATTGGATGCTATGGAGAAGAATATCCAAACTCTTCAGGTGGAGAAAGCAAAAAGGAGGTAGTTATGCCAGATGAAGGAAGTGGTGGGGGGAGTGGGGGATTTGAATGTCCCCCATGTAAGCTTCTCCTTTGTAGTGGAGGGGAAGTGGCGGGAGGGGCTGCTTCCCTAGTCCAATATGCTCAAGCTTATGGGGCGGTTGTTCTCCAAAGATCCCTAATGGGAAGGGCTGTCTCTAAGGAGCTAAAGGATAGGCATGCAAAGATCCTTGAGAGACAGGGGGATACTTTGGCTGAAATGCAAGGGGAGTTAGAGGAGATGGCAAGGGAAGTTGGGGGGTTGTAATGGTAGCAGGTAAATCCCCTCAAAACACTTCGGCTAGACTAGCTGAGTTATTCATGATAGTAACTCAGCTAGTCGAAAAGCTTGACCTTCTATCCAAGAAAATGGATGTTATCCAAGAAATAAAGATGACAAAGATGGCTGAGGACATTGCCAAACTAGACAAGCAAGCGGCACTGGCAGGGCAGAACCTCGATAGACTCCAAAAGGTAGTCTATGGGATTATAACGGCGGTTAGCCTCCAACTCCTAACGGTTATAACTGGGGTGATAGTATGGCTGATAAAGAAGTAGATTTGGACTCCCTTAAGGTCCGCCTTTTAGGGCTTAGGGCTTCTTTGGATAGGGAGGTGTGGACGGATATATTAAGGGCGAGTGTAGCTGCTATTGTGGTGGATATGGAAAGTCAGTATATAGTTGACTCCACCTCTACAGCAGATGAGCTATTTGGGTATATAGAGGGGGAGTTAGTGGGGAAACCTCTTGATGTTCTCCTTCCTAGCCACTTAAGACCTACCCATAAGGAGAATGTGAAGAAGTTCTCTGATAGTCCTAGCAATAGGACTATGGGGATAGGGGCTGCTCTGAATATAGTTGGGGCTAAGAAGGTAGCAGTGGGGAAGTATGAGGAGATTAAGCTTGTTATATCCCTTAGGACTAAGATGATTGGGGAGGCTAGGTGTGCCGTTGCTATCATCACTGAAAGATTTTAGTTCTATTAAAAGTCTCTATCTCTACTCTCCACTTCCACTCCTCCTCCCTACACCAAAGGCAAATCTCCACAAAGGGATACCCCTCCATCTTCGGGTGCCACTTATGCACCTCTCTCCTATCCACCAACTCTAAGGCAGGGGGGAACTCTCCACTGGTTAGCTCTTGGCGGCAAATAAGGCAGTCCTCCCCACATTCCCCCTCGAAGTGGAGGAGAAGGAGGAAGTCTATGGAGTCGAGAAGGGGAGGGAGGGAGAAGGGGTTACTCATTATCTAAATCTCCCTCTTTAGTTGCTTCACAATCTAATCTAAGAGGCAGGGGGCCATTAATAAAGAGTTGGTTCTTGGAATAGACTGTATAGCACATACTTCCTATCCTCAACATCGTCCCTATTGGGAGGGTGGAGAGATCAAAAGGGATTTTAAGGGTTATGATTCCCGAGAGAAAGTCATAACTTTCCAAGGCAAAGCCAGAGGTTAAGGTTACTATCATATCTTCCTCACTTTCACCTTAGTTATCTGATTATATCCAAACATCTGAAGAAGCTCCTTTGCCCTCTCCTCCTTCTCTCGCCTGTAGACAGGGTTGGAAGAAGGGAAGTGAGATATATGTTCTCCTTCTTCTATCTCAAACTCTAACTTGACTAGATGCTTTCTTACCTTGCCGGTGGAGTCAATCATAAGCTAACCTCCTTCATCTCGGCTAGGTTGTGGCCGACTTTTATATCCACCTCGCAGTGGAAGCCCTCTGGCATTGTCCAATTCACCAACACCTTACTCCTTCTCCTCATCACTGTCAACACCTTCTTCATCACCTCCTCCCACTCCTCTTCCCTCGGTTCAAATCTAAAATCATCATGCACCATATTAACCAACCTAGCTTTATCCAATAAACCTGGGGTAGAGAGGTAAGGTTGGAGGCTCCCCCCTATCATAGAAAGGACTTCTCCCCCATCTTCTAAGATCCTAAGGTTCTCCCTCATGTGGCAGAAGGCGTTAGCCGCCACAGGATAAGCCATAGCTTGTTGAGCTTGCTCCCCCTTCTTTATAGAAAGGACATTCCCCCACTTATCATACCTCGGCTCCCCTGCTGCCCAAAACCACCGACGAAAGCCAAAGGGGATGTCAATATAGTTTTGATTGTCTGCTAAGGCAATTATCTTATCCTGAAATTTGAATACCCTTGGGAAAAGCCTCCTCAGCAACTCATAAAGCTTCTTAACCTTCTTCTTCCCCTGTGCCTCAGCCTCAACCTGCCACCTCGCCATTCCTGTCCTTAGGTCCACCTCCAAAGGATTACTCCTCTTCTTCCCCCACCCCTTCAACACCTCCTCCATCTTAGGATTAAAGTCCTCCTTATACCTCTCATAGCACCCCTCTTCCGACAGTCCAAACCCTATCCCAAGTATAGCATGTTTAGCTTGGTCATCTCTTAGACTCTTATAAGCTCCCTTAACCTCCTTCAACCACCCCCTAAGCTTCTCATCCTCCCACCCTATAGCCACATCTGCCTCAGGAAGACTGACCATGTGGGCAGTTACATAACTGTGGATGTCAAGTCTAGCCAGCCTTATATAGTCTGGGTCTTCTGCTAAGAACCCCAACATAAGGGCATGGTAGCTCTTGTAGTCCAACTTAGTCAGAACATGCCCTTCCTTTGCCTCTATAGTCTCATTGAACTTAATGGCTAAGGTAGAGTGGACTGGCCCCTGTTGGATATTAGGGTCCCTGCTAGAGGTCTGCACAGTTGGGGGGCGGAAAGTGAAGGTTGTATGGACTCTACCGTCCTCCCCTGGCTTCCATCCCTTCTTCCCATTCTTCCCTCCCCCCAAGAAGGAGCCTTCCATCTTTGTTAGCTCCCTATACTCCACCATCAAACTATAAACTTTATCCCCTGTCTTAATAGCCAGCCCCTTCAACACCCCCTTCGAGGTAGAAAGGTCCTTCTCTTCATCCTCAAAGTCATGAAGGTCAATCTTACTTCTACTTTCCTTCGCTATATTAATAGCTAACTTAGCAGCTATCTTCTCATGCTTCTTATATTTAATAAGGTCACTTACCTGTGGGGGACTATTGGGGTTAAAGGGGATGACTTTGCAATACCTTCTCACAGTCCTAAAGCCCCTCCCCTGACAAGCAGGGCATACCATGAAGACCCCATCACTCCCCTTTATCTCCCCATTCTGCCTACAAAATCCACAACTCCCTTGCTTAAACCCCACCACTCCCAACCCCGCCCCCTCAGCTACCTCTTCTAAGGGATTGGTAAAAAGTGTCTCCACCCCCACCCCCATCTTAGTCGCCGCCAAAATAAGCTGCACCTTTAAATCAGCAGGGACATTCTTATACCCCTCCTCTGGGTGGTATCTATTGAACTGACTAGATACCCTCTCCTTTAACTCCCCCTCTATCTCCCCCTTCCTAAGGTGGATGGCTTCCTTAAAGACCTCTTGCTTCTTTTGGTTAACAGGGTAGCCTCTATCTTGAGTCTTAATAAGGATAGGCTTTACCTTATAGACAAGTTCCTCATATCCCCTCCAAAGATCCCTATCCTTTAGCCTCTTAGGTAGGTGCTCCATTATCCTGAGGGGTGCATCTGTATCGGCTATGCCATAGAAGGCCAAACTTTGCCCTGAGAGATGTTTCCAAGGGAAGGGGAAGTTGAAGTAACTAGCTGTAGCTTGCAGCCCTATAGGGATGTCACTTTGGTAGTGGTGCATCATCCACATGGTATCATCGACCCTACCATTTATAACAACCCCCGCTTTTTGGAGGATAGGGCGGTCAAAGTCCCAGAAGTTATGCCCTACTTTGGGGTTAGGTAAGGACATGATCTTCTTAAATATACTGATGAAAGGTTCCTCCCAAGGGAAGGCTATCCCCGAGGAGGGGGCTATGGAGAGTTGGACTTGCTTTATATACTCCCCATAGTCATCTATCTCATCCTCTTCCTTTCCTATACTTTCCTTCGTTTCTATATCTATAGAGACTAGGGTGAGGGGGTTTCCCTTTAGGTGCTGCCATAACCCTACCGCTGCTTCATAGGAAGGAGAGAGGATATACTTAAGGGACTTATCTTCCATAGGGTTCATTATGAACTCAGGGGAGGTTCCTTGAGCTATCCCAAAAGCTTTTAGGTAGTCAAAGAGAAGAATCCCCATTAGATGTGCGTTTCCCCTTCTGATGTAGGAGGGGTGGAAGGTTGGGACAACGAGAGTAGAGGGATAACGAGAAGAAGCAAAGACATACCCTCTAACCATGTTAATATTGAGATTATGACCCTCAAGTCCGGTGAGGTGCTTAAAAGGAACAGCACCAAGAGCAAGAATAACCTTAGGCTTGAACTTATTGACAACCCTATCGAAATGGACTTTGCAGTGGTTAACCGCTTCATATTCCCACCCCATCCCTAGCAAGTGGTCCTGAGGGGGACGACACATGCATAGGTTGTTAAAGGTTAGTTGACCCCTAGTGTGTTTTGCCTTCTCCCTTATTACCCTATGGAGGATACTCCCTGCTTGGGCAGAGGGGCGAAAGGGGAGGCCTTCGAGGATTTCGTTGTAGCCAGGACTTTCCCCAGTGAGAAGAAGGGGGGTAGAGCCATTTCCCTCAGGTAGAATAAATCCCTCCCCTATATCCTCAAGGGGGCAGCCTTGACATTCTTTAGGCTTTTGAATGAATTGAGGCATTGATTATCATCCTTCCTAGAATTTTCCCCTCCAATCTAAACTCTGCTACCTCCCCATCAAACTCCCCCATCCTGACATAAGCTCTATGGAAGGCTCGATAGTGGGCAACATCTTTGTCTAGGGCTAAGATAGACCTATAGGTTTTTGGGTCAGCTACTATAAGGTCAGGAGCTATATTCCCAAGGCAGCATTCTGTGAAGGCCTCTCGGAGATTTGCATAGCTGAACTCACTCACTATCTTCTCTATCATCTAACCCTCCACCTTATCTGTAGCATAAGGATATCTGCCTATAGTTACTAGCATAGAAATTCATCTTCTTCATGTTGTCTTGTTTGTCTGGACCACTTCCTATTCTTCCACTTACATAGATCTTCATGTGTTCCTCCTCCTTATCCCCCTGAAATCTCAAACCCATATCCAGACCCCCTAATGGTAAACCCCTGCTTCCACTTCTCCCCCTTCTCCCCCTCCCCTCCCCCCTCCATCTCATACTTCTCCAACTCCTTCAGCGCCGCCTCCATCCCCTTCTTATCCCCCTCCATCACCCTTAACCTCTCATCTATACTCCCCACTTGTTGATCCACGATGATCTGGGCTAGGTTAAGCTCCCCCTTCCCCACATCCCCCTTCCACTTCACCTTCTTCCCCTTTGCTATAACTCTCTCCCTTAGCTTCTTCCCCTCATACTCCTGCTGCTCTATCTGCTCTAGAGTCCTCTTAATGCTTGACCTCACATGCCCCACCACATCCCCCACTTCCCTCATAAAAGCATCGTTGAACAACTCAAGAAGGGTCCCCCTAACCTTCCTCTCAAACTCCCCTATCCCATCCATCCCCTCTTCATCATAGACCCTCCTCCTCTCTTCATCCTTCCCCACCACTCCATAGGCTATGGTGAGGGCTCTTATCTCCTCCCCATCCTCTTTCTCCCTATCAGGGTGGAGCTTCTTCACCTTCTCCCTATAAGCCTTTTTTATCTCTGCTTGGGAAGCATCCTTAGCTACCCCGAGGGTAGAGTAGTGATCCTTCTTAGGCTTCTTTTGTCCTGTCATAGCCACCTCTCACATGAGTAACACCATACCTCCACCTTCCCCTTCACTAAAAGGCGATAGACCTCATGCCTTCTTAGTTTGTGGAGCAAATACCATAACATATCTTTAACCTCCTTTGGAAAGATTTGGAAAGAACCAACCAGCCACTCCCCCACCTAGTCGTTTTTCTACTCTTGAGGGGTAGGAGAGGGAGCAGCTAGTTGGGCCTTCCTCCTCCCTTAAGAGGGGACATAATAAGCCTCCACCTCTCTATAGTCCGGCCCACTATGCTGTAGGAAGATTCTATCATTCCAAACAATTAGCTTCCAATATCTAAGAGCCGTAGGAAGCTCTATCTCAGTAACAAACCCCCCTCCACTGTCCCTAAGGATAACCTTTCTAGTTAGGTACTTAACGTCCTTCATCTCCCTCATTTTCCTACGACAAACATAGCAATACTTCTCTATCTGCTCATTAGGCATAAGGGGAAGTCCACACTCACCACAGATTCTAATATCAGGCATCTTCCCTCCCTTCCCTCCCTTTAACCTTCTTCAACCCCCTCAACCACTCCCTCTCCTTCTCCTCTTTAACCCCTGCATGAGCCCACCCATCCTTATCAATCCACTTCCCTATATTCCCCTCTATTATCTGCACCAAAAGGGGAGGGGGGATAGCGTCTAGTTCCCAACTATAAGGGCCATACTTCTCAATATATTTAGAAGCCCTACTATCTGTTACCTTAGCAGGGTTAGGTGGAGGGTGGAGGATTTCCACTTGCTTCATGTTAAGGGCTACTCGGCTTATTCTAAGGGATTCCCCTGGTACCCACCCCTTAACAGCATCCTCTCCTCCACAGCTTAAGAACATCTTCAACCTATCTCTCAAATCCCTAGTCATATCAATCCCGCTTGGATCGTGGTCCCCTAGGTGGAGAATCCTAACCTTTTGTCCCTTCCCTATATACTTCTTAAATCTCCTCCCTGCCCTCCACATCTCGCTCTGACTATTATACCCCCTACAAGCAAAGCTAGGAACATCCCACTTCCTACACACCCCCTCCACCACCCCCATCAAGGCATCCTTCTCAATCCAAACCTCCAACCTATAAGGTTGATAAGTGATAGCCCACATATCTATATGGTAAGCCTCTATAGCTTCATCGAGGGCAGAGATAGGCCCCTTATAATGCTTCATCTCTCTGAGGTTCCTAGTTCTATCCTCTATGGCAGACCAGTCAACTAGCCCCGCTAATCTCGCGTCGCTTATGAGGTTGCCAAAGTTGTTGTAGCTCTTGATGGTGTTGGGGATTATGTCCTTACTCACCATCTGGTAGTAGAGTTGCCTAAGGGTAAGGACAAACCCCTGCCCTTGATACTCCTCTATAACCTCATTAGCTTTGGCTATGAGGAGGGCTGAGGTGGTGGTGAAGGATTTAGGGATGTAGGTTTCTTTTGGCACTACATCCCCTCCTTTACCTTCTTCAACCAATTCAACACCTTTGGGTCTACCTTACATCTCTTCCCTAAGATCCCCTCTGCCCCTACCAACCTCATCCCCTCCACACTTCTAGCCCTACTTAAAGCGACGTAGAGTTGATTAGGATTAGACATGAACCAGTTGCGGCAATCAATCTGCACCTTATCAAGGGTCAACCCCTGGCTCTTGTAGGTGGTAACCGCATAGGCTACCCTTATAGGGCTATAAGTAACTGCCCCATATATCCACCTCTGTCTCTCATCGTCGTAGTAGGGTTCAAACCCATCAGGTAACTCCTCAGTGGCATCAGGTTTGTGCTTACTCTCATTGAACCTCGTAACAGGGGGGACACTAACTACCTCCCCATTCCTAGCCAACTTAACCATAAAGGTTTGGGTGAGGGGGTTGAAGTCTTGGATAGTCCCACAATCCCCATTGCTATATTCAAAGCCAATCGACATCCCATCCACATACCCCAAAGACTTATTAACCAAGATCATCACATAAGCCCCTACCTTCACATTCAACTTATCTGGGATCTGCTTCCACTCCCCCAAAGCCTTCCCCTCTACCTTCTTCAAGGTAGAGATAGGCTTCCCCCCTATCCTCCCCAACCTAATAAGATTGTAGCTATCAACCTCCTCATTCTTTGCCATAATGGTGGTGCCGTCGAAGTTGGGGTCTAAGCCAGAGTTGAACTTCGCCCCCAAACCAACAAGCATTTTCTCCGCCTCCATCCCTCTCCCCATCCGGGCTAACTCCAAAGCTTCCACAAAGGGCTTACTCTCCTGCCTCCACACATGGGTAAGAAAGGTAGTCCCCCCTTCTTCCTCAAACCTATCCCAACATTCCCCCTCAAAGGCCCACTTTGCTTTCTTCTCCTTGGTGGAGATAGGCCCTAACTGGCCGAAGTCCCCCGTTAGGATCAACCCTATAGGCCTCTTGGTACTTTCCCTCGCATTAACCTGCTCTATAGCATTAACAAAGACATCAAGGGCTTCCCCCTCTAACATGGAAGCCTCATCAAGGATAAGGAACCTATAGGATTTGGCTAGTCTAGCAAGGGTGGCTTGAACCTTCCCCTCTATAAACTTATCAACTAGAGAGGCGGTGTCGAAATACTTAAAGGTGCTATTGATGGTGGTGGTGCCGAGGTTAACAGCGGCTATCCCTGTTGTGGCACAGAGAAGGCCAAAGGAAGGGTCCTTCTCTATCTGCTGCTTGATAAGGGTGGTCTTTCCTGTCCCTGCCTTACCTGTGATAAAGCGGAAGAGAAGGCCCTCCTCGTCGTCCTCGAAGGGGTCTGGGTTGGTTTTGATAGGGTTGATGGGAGAAGATTCATAGATAGAGAAGACCTTTCCCTCTTCTACAAAGGGGAGATTATCTACTCCATCGTTTAAGGCTTCTTGTGGTTGGGAGGTTTCTTGCTCTGGGGGAAGGTCTGTATCTGCTAAGGCCTCCTCCCATGTCTTAAACTCATTTGCCATTTTAGTTCTCCGGTAAACCCCTAAGGGGGTGGAAGGGAAGCCCTCTTTGGTGGGGCTTTTGGTTGGAAAAGGATAGAAGGAAACCCTATTAGTAGAAGCTTCCCCCGTTCTGCATTAAGGGTAAACTAATAGGGTTTCCTATTTTAGACCTTTAGGCCCCTTTGGGCTTAGGAGGGCTGTGCTTCTGCTGAGGTCGTTGCCCCTGCTGCTTCCTCTGCCTGCTTCGCAGCCAAAGCTGCCTTCTCAGCGTTGGAGAGTGGTCCCTTCTTCTTTGGGGGGATCACGTTCCCATCAGCATCAAACTTCGGGGCGGGCTTGTTCTTGGGCTTATTGAGCAATTCATACTTCGCCTCAAACTCTTCCCTCTCCCCCATAGTAATAACCCCATTGTCGCTGATTAGATAGTCTCCTGCCTTGAACTGCTTCCCTTCGAACTCCGCAGGAGCCTCAATCTGATGAGCAAAGATGTTGCTCTGCTTCAGCTTATAAGCCTTTCCAAATGGATTCGCCATATTCCTTCACCTTCCTTTTCTGATTTTGTAATGCTCAAGGCTTCCTAGCTTCCCCTCTTTGGCTTCCTAGGTGCCCTCGAACGGGTTGATGATACGACAAGTGGGGATTGTTTGTCAATTAAAATCCGCATCAGTGGGGAAAGTTTTTCCCCTCCTGCCTCATTCTTTCTACTAACCTATCAAGGGGAGGCTTTGTCCTCCTAACATTCCTCTCCCCTACAATCA
>Ga0075425_100000110_pt1 | contig 69204 bp, 130 predicted proteins | sample SoiMethybrSBSTD4_FD_75300 | JGI IMG/M metagenome (GOLD analysis project Ga0075425, IMG submission 75300) | Bulk soil microbial communities from a Populus tree surrounding site in Tennessee, USA - Soil MetaG P. TD hybrid SBSTD4 | ecosystem: Environmental > Terrestrial > Soil > Tree plantation...
TGGCGGTGCTCGACAAGAAGGACGCACAGAGGTACGCCTTCGACCTCGCCGCCAGCTTCACGCCGATCCGGATCAGCCGTGATCCGGACGGGAAGCGGTGGCATGTCGCCGTGCAAGGCGGGCTGCCCAAGAACCCCGCCGCCGCACTCGTGGGCCTGCGTGGCGGTCCGATCGGTTCCGTGGCCTGCACCGTCAGCGAGGGCCAGCACCCACAGGTCGGACGTGAGTAGCACCAAGCTGGTGACGTTCGCCATTACGGCTAACGACGATGACGCGCTCGATGCGTTGATCGAGAGTTCCGCCCAGGAGCTTGACGCTTTCGCCGAAATCCAGAGCGGCGAGATCATCTCCCTGTACGGGGTGACGACGATCGCCCCGGAGGCCAGTCGTGAGGCACCCCGAGAGTTGACGCCCGGTGATTGGTACGCCGCCCAGCCACCCGGAACCGACACGGGCGACTGATGAGCGACAACTACGTCAGCCCGTACGGGTTCGGGCCGGTGACGGATGCGGTGATCGACCTGGTAGCCGCTCACTATGACCTGACCGCGCAGGTAATGGTCGACGCGCTCGCCGCCCTCGACCAGAGCAAGCATGAGGAGTTGGAGTACCGAATCGGGGATCACTGGTGGGCCTCGCACATGGGGCCAGCGGTCGATGCGATGGCCGACCTGCTGAGTGAGTTCGTTCCGACAGAGCTGTTCGAGGACTGACGATGACGCACGCCTGGCTGCACATCAGCGGCGGCACCGAGATCGTGGGCTACACCTTCGACTCGCTCGATGACGCCACTGAGTTTCGCAAGACCTACGCCGATGACGAGCAGCCCGATGGCTCGTACAAGGACGTCGACGACATCCCGCCCCTTCCAGAGTGGGGGGCGACCGACGATCACGAGACCGACACCTGGGTCTTGCTCGCCGGTCAGATCGAAGCGGTCGATGGCATCGGACCGCTGGCCCACATGCACCGGGTTGGGTCGCTGTTTGTCGAACAGCCCTTGTCAACGTAGACAAGCAGGCGTACACTCCAGACGTGGAGGATCGCGGCTATTCCCCGAGTGAGATGAGGGCGCACTATGCCCTTGCCGGGTGGCCTCGCGGCCACCTGGCAAACGCGTACAGCCACAGGGGAGACCCCATGACTGACCTACCGATTTACAGCATGCCCTCGGACGAGGGCGAGATCCTCGCAACGCCGATCAGGCCGCGCGACGGCACGGACCTGAAGGCTATGTGGGAGAAGCTCGAAGAGGCATACGCCCGTCGAGCCGACTACGAGACCTGCTCCTCGTGCGGGCTGCTGGTGCCGCTCGACCCGAGGGGCGATGTGGTGGATAGCGGAGGAAGGTGCGTCGAATGTCAGTCCTGATTGAGGTCACGCAAGAGGACATCGACAGGTCTATGGACCTGATCGACGGGGACTACTCGATCGCGATCTGCTGCCCGGTCGCCGTGGCAGCGAGGCGAGCGTTCGGAACCCCGATGAGCGTCATTACCACTGATCCGAGCCCAGAAGGCGAGAAGAAGCACATGAAGCTGCACTTCCGCAGGAGGGGCTGGGATCACAGCCAGGACATCATGCTGCCGAGGTCGGTGGTCGAGCGGGTGAACCTGTTCGACATCGAACGCCGCATGGACCCGTTCAGCTTCGAGGTAGAGGCATGACCATCGAGGAGAGACTCGAATACCTGCGCGGAGAGATCGAGGAGGAGCGCATCAGCTACAGCGAGCTCGCCGAGCTGCAAAGCCTCGCAGAGCACATCGACCCGAGCGATGTCGTTCTGCTCCAGTGGGCCGGAGTGCCCGAGTTCGACGACGAGGACGCGTGATGTTCAAGACGCACCGAGCCCGGATGGACCCGGTTGCCCCGATGACCGTCGCCGTGCTGCGCGAGCTGCTGCTCAGACTGCCCGGTGACGCGCAAGTGATCCTGGCGAGCGACGCCGAGGAGAACAACCACCGCCCACTGCTGGAGGTCTACCGAGACGTGGGACCGATCGTCGTGCTGGTGCCCTTTGACTGAGTTCGATGCGGCCGTGACCGCCAACCACGAGAGCCACGAGAGCTGGCACCTCGACGACTGCGCCGAGTGCGCGCGCATCTTCAACGAGGAAGTCGCCTACCACCGCGGGCTGTACCGCAGCGACAAGGCTCGGCTCGACGCCGAGGAGGATGCGCGCTACATCGACGGCGACGGAGAGACCTGGGAGCGGCGCCCCAACGGAGCCGATATCCAGGTCGATGAGGCGGCCCGCGACCGGGCCGACTGGATCCTCATGGAGGACCGATGAAGATCGGCGTCGACGTGACTGTCGCCCCCGACAGTCCGAGCCAGCCCATCACGCATGAGAGCGTCGAGGTCGAGATCGGCGCGATGAGCGTCCGCTCGATCCAGCGCGGCGAGTACCCGTTCAAGCTCCAGGTATTCATCGAGGCGGCCGTGCCGCGGATGATCCGGGAAGCAATCAAGGAGGCAGCGCGTGGATGAGCACCGCCGCTTCATCGTCACGGTCGATGTGCCCATCTACATCAGCGTCTCCGCACCGGACGCAGAGACGGCGAGTGGATTGGCTGAGACATATTGGAGCGAGGACAAGGTGGCCGACAAGCTGGAGCTCGGCCTCGAGGATACCGGCTGGTTCGCCGGAGACCCGTACGAGGACTGGGACGTGAGCCTAGACGACGCACAGACATGAGGACGACGCAGGGGAAGTTCTTCGACCGGCTCGTAGCCATCGCTGGAGCACACGACCTCGACGTGAGGGTGGACTACCAGTGGCCCAACGTCGGCGTGGGCTATATCGAGTCGCAGGACTCGCTCACCCCGATCCTGACCTTCGAGTGGTCGCATACCGGCGAGTTCTTCACCTTCAAGAGCAGGCCCGTCGAGCTGGAGAAGGCCAGCCACGGGCTGCACAGACCTGATGGCGGCGATCTGGACGCCCTGCTCGCCCGCATCGACGAATACCTCACGAAGGAGGCCCTCGTTGCCTGAAGTCGAGACCCTGATGTACGCCAGGGATGTGCCCTGGCACGGATTCGGAACCAAGGTCGACGGGTTGCAGACCGCCGAGCAGGCGATCGTCGCCGCTGGGCTGGACTGGACGGTCGTGCAGAAGCCGATCTTCGTCCGCAACATCATCGACCCCAAGCGGTCGGTCATCAAGATCCCCGGCCGGGTCGCCAACGTGCGATCGAGTGATGGCAAGCCGCTCGGCGTGGTGAGCCCCGGCTTCCACGTCGTCCAGAACCTCGACGCCTTCGCCTTCGCCGATGCGATCGTGGAGTCGGGCGAGGCCAAGTACGAGACGGCGGGCGCGCTGCGCGAGGGCCGCGTCGTCTTCCTCAGCATGGAGCTGCCCAAGCACGTCAAGGTGGCGGGCGATGACGGCACCATGCTGCCGTACCTGCTTGTGGTGAACGGCCACGACGGCCGGATGGCGCTGCGGGCGCTCGTCACCCTGGTCCGGGTCGTCTGCAAGAACACGCTCACCGCAGCGCTGGGATCCCACCTCAGCGAGATCAAGCTGCGGCACACGAGCGGGGTCGAGGCACGGGTCAAGGAGGCGCAGCGCACGCTGGGCCTGACCTTCGAGTACCTCGAGGAGTTCGAGAAGATCGCGGCACGCATGCTGCTGACCAAGATCAGCAACCAGGACGTGCTCCGCACACTGGTCCAGGTCTTCCCGATCAAGGACGTGAACCCGCTGAAGCTCAGCGCCGACGAGCTGCGGCGCGTGATCGTTGCTCACCCCGACAAGGCACCCGCCGCCAAGGCGCTCGCCATGTACGAGAGCAGCGCCAACCTCGACAACATCCGGGGCACGGCCTACGGGCTGTGGAACGGGATCGTCGAGTACATCGACTACGGCACGCAGTACCGCAAGCGTGAGGTCTCGGCCGCGGAGAACCGCGCGTCGAGCATCCTGCTGGGTGGCGACGCCGCCAGCAAGAAGCAGAAGGCGGCGGATCTGCTCGTCGCCCTGAGCAACTAGGAGGTCCCCATGCGGAACCAGATCTTCCTGGACCCCGGCGATAGCGTGCGCGGCACGAGCAACACCCTGATCTTCGAGCAGGAGGACACCGAGATCCTCGGCATCTTCCTGCCCGCCGACCCAGTGGTGAAGCTCCGTGTCTGCGCGGAGATCGCCGAGGCACTGGAGAACGTGCGGCATGCAGCCTACAGCGATCTCCAGCGCGGCTGACGACCACGACGCCTTCTACTTCGAGGGGGCGCCGAACCGCGACCAGGCAGCGGAGGCCGACACCGGCCTTCGCTGCTGGTGCGGGCGTGAGGTGGTAGCCGTCCTCGACGAGGACGAGGATGAGATCTACCCGACCGGCTGGGCACACGTGGGAGAGCCATGAGATACCAGTTCGCGACCGTCGAGCTGCGGCGCAGAGGCCCGATCAAGACGACCGACGACATCGTGTCGATGTGCGTCAAGGAGGGCCTGTTCACATCGGCGCAGGAGGTGTTCCACATCATCTGCTTCGACGGTGAGACGCAGCTCCGCAGCGTGGTCGAGATCGGACGGGGTGACTACCACTCCGTCCCGGCACCCATCCCGGTGATCCTGTCTGCGCTGGCAGCGTCAGGCGCGGATCGCTTCTGGCTGATGCACAACCACCCGGACGGCAACGTGAAGCCGACCAAGATCGACCTCGACCTGACGAGGCAGATCATGGTGGTCGCCAATCTGAGCGAGCACTTCCTGGAGGACCACCTCATCATCGGCCCGCCAGACAAGATCTACTCGATGGCCCAGCACGGGCAGATCACGCCGCATCCTCGGATCACCGGGATGATCGCAGCCCAGGACGGAGAATGAGCCCGGTCGATGGGCTGGTGCGCCTGTACGAGGCCACCTCGACCGAGCAGCGAGACGAGGGGCGGGGCTGGTACGACCAGGCGCGGGAGCTGTGCCGCCAGATCGGCCGGGGTCGCATCCCGGTCGAGACGGTGGCGCGGGTGATGGCGGCGCTGTCACCCCGGGTCTACTGGGCAACCAACGTGGCCTGGACCGAGCAGGTCGTGGCCGCTCGCTTCTCCGGGCACATGGTTCCCAGCGTGTCGACCACGGCCAACCGCCGCAAGGCGTGGGCCGAGCTCGACGGAGAGGATGCCCTGAGCGGGCAGAAGACGAAGGCATTCGCTGCGGCGATCGCGGGTGACACCGACGCCGTGGTGATCGACTCGTGGATCCTGCGGGCCGTGGGCCTGGCGCCGACCGCCAAGGTCACTCGGCACCGACAGCGATGGATCACGGCCGCCTTCACGGAGGCAGCGCGGATCGTCGGCGAGACGCCGCGCGACTTCCAGGCGATCGTGTGGTGCTCGATCAGAGGTACAGCGGCATGAGCATCCCCTGCCCGACCTGCGGCGACACGGGCTGGAAGCGCGTTGTGTCCGGCAACTACTCCGCCGAAGAGTGGGTGGAGACCGATCAGGAGCTTCCCCTGATCGAAGAGGAGGACATCAACACCGACCGGATGGACGCGACGGATTGGGAGTGCGGCAACGGCCACACCGCCACCGACGAGGTCGACGACCTGCTAGCGGAGATCGAAGGGTGAGCACCTACCGCATCGTGGCCCGCCTCGATTGGCTGATCGAGGTGCGCGGGGCGAGAGATGAGTTCGAGGCGCGCGACGCCGCCTACGGCTACATCGCCGACCAGGAGATTGAGGAGCAGTTCGAGTACACCCCCGCCACGCCGGAGGACACCGAGACGACGATCACGCTCTACCCCGCAGACGAAGTGGTCCCCGCAGATGAGGAAGGGCCGTGGTCGACGTACACCCGCGACTGACGCCGCCACCCCGCCTCTTCCGGGTGACGTATGTCTCGGAGGGGCCACGGCCTCGTCGGGAGCTGGCGTTCGTGAAATGCCCGTACGGGGGCATCCATGACCTGTACGCGCTGACAGCGGCGCTCTCACGCGCCGTCAGCACGCGGCAGGTGCGGTGGTTCCGGATCGACAGCCGATTCGCGATCACCCCGGAGATCCGCGCCTCGCTGGCCCGCTGGCCGGAGGCGTTGGCTCGTACCTCACAGCGGACTGGAGTGGTATGGGAATGAACGACGAGCGGCCAATGTCTGACCGATTCGACCGGGTGCTGGGCACCCTCGACGGATTGCCCGACGTGCGGGCCACCAAGGCGACGACCATCATGCAGGTCGTCCCCATCGTCAACAGCGTCACGACCGCCGTGGTGCAGACGCTTCGCAGCGAGGAGGACGGCTTCCTGATCTTCCTCCAGGTTACGGACGGCTCAGGCGGGCTGACCCGCCTGGTGCTGCCCGACAAGGTGGCACGCGCCATCTACCGCCAGCGAGACGCGCTGGTGGATCGCAGCACGCCCGAGTCGCGTGCCCGGGCCAGGGCCAAGCGTGATCGTGAGCGAGCTCGCGCGGAGAAGGCCGCCCGCTCGGCAGCCTGGAAGCGAGCTCATCCCGGGCAGAAGGTCGGGGTGAGGAAGTCGTGAGCAGGAAGGTCAGGGCTGGCCGACCTTGGACTCCCCTCCAGCCTACGGCCCTGAACCCCGCCCAGGCGAGGTACATGGACTCGCGTGACCGGCCAGCGGCAGCATGGCAGAACGATCGCTACCTCGTGCTCGTGTTCGAGCGCGAGAACGGCGTGACCGAGCTGTCCATCCGCCGCCAGGACCGTGACTACCCGCGTGACTGGCGACACTTCCAGCGGATCAAGAACGAGATCCTCGGCCCCGAGCGGGAGGCGTGCGAGCTGTTCCCCGCTGAGTCTCGATTGGTGGATGGAGCCAACCAGTTCCACCTGTGGGCTCTACCCGCAGGAGAGAGATTCCCGTTCGGCTACAACGATGGGCGCTCGGTCATGGATGCCAACGACCCCCGGGGCACGGGCATCGGTGGGCGCCAGCGGCCACTGGAGGAGACATGAGCTACGACTTCCACTTCGTCGCCGACGTCGGCGGTGAGGCGCTCGCCGACCTCGAGGATGGGGACCGCAACTACACCAGCAACGTCGGGCGGATCTGGGCAGATGCGGTCGAGCCAGACGGTGAGCACACCTTCGGCGAGATCATCGACGAGCACCCGCTTGCCTCCGACCTGCTGCCATTCCTGGAGCGCGGGATCGCCGCCATCGAGGCCGATCCAGCCTACTTCCGGCAATGGGAGCCGGAGAACGGCTGGGGCGACCTGGAGGGGGCGCTCGATGTCCTGGAGTGGCTGGCCGAGCGCTGTCGGCGCTGGCCCAAGGCGAAGGTGCTCGCGCACCGATGATCGAGGTCCGCATCCCGGTGCGCTGCTGGTCCCGCATCCGCAGCGACCCGGTGTTCGAGCTGCTGGAGCGCAAGTTCACGGCTCCCGAGAGCCGCGGCAACCGCAGCCAGTGGGTCGCCCTGCTGTCCGAGGTCGAGGCCGAGCTGGTCGCCAGCCTGGCCGGTCGTCTGGCCCACGGCCCATTCCGCTCGCGTCGGCATGCCACAAATCCCGAGGAGGTCGACCGCCCGGCGTTCCTCCTGCTCGAGGCCAGGGTCCGCGCCGCCATCGCCCTCGAGCGTTCGGAGGCGAGCATCGCGGGTCCGCATCCCACCATCGGAGGTACGAGATGAACGACAGTGCAGATCCGGTCGGCCAGGTGGCCGGCTTACCCCAGAACGCCACCCCGATTGCCTTGGGACTGCTCGCTGAAGAGCGCGAGCGACTCCTACAGGATCACTACGAGGACGGCGAGCCGACCGATTGCGATGGGTGCCAGCGGGCTTACCACGTCAGGCTCGAGATCCTCTACCTGGAGCGGCCATGAAGGGCCACACCTACCGCGACCTGGCCCTGCGCTACGAGGTCGAGGTCTGCTTCGATGGCTGCTTCCGCAGGGATCATGGACGCGGCGCTATCGACCGTCAGGGCACGATCCACTGGTCTGACCGCAGGATGACCCGCTCAGGGCTGCGGCGCTTCCTGAAGCTCGTGTTCGACTCCAGACCATCGTGGCCCAAGGTGTCCGATGCGGTGGTCTGGGGACGACATCCGGACCGCGAACGAACAGCTCTGAGGATCTTCTACGAGCACGTCTTCGCCTACCGCACCGCGCTGCACGATCTCGGCATTCGCCTGCCTGCCAGCCTTGCTGCCGCAGACAGGGCCAGGGTGCGGTCGCTCCTGGCGAGCGCACCGTTCGAGCTCCGCAACTCGAGGGTGGGCAGATGGGCGGGCCTGCGGTAGAATCCGGACCAGCCAGACCTCCACGTCAGGGCGGAGGGGCGCCTGGGGCTCCATCTGCGAGCCCCGGGCGCGCCTTTTTTGTGCCTTCGGCGGGATGCCTGAAACGCGAGCCAGACCTCATAGCAATCCGGTAGAATCCGCAGCAATGCGGCCGTCCCCTCCTCCCCCCGGGGGACGGCCGCAGTAAGCAGGAGGGCACCTTGCCGCGACCCAGCCTCGGGGCGATTTCCCAGGAGCAGCTCACCTACGAGCTGAAGCGCTGGACCGACGTCGCGCGCTTCGCCCTCGACGACTCGGCCGCCTACCAGCGGGCCAAGATCGAGATCCTCGAGCTCGTCAGGCAGAACCAGGTCTCGGTGCTGCGGCCGCACGTCCTGCACAACCTCGGCCAGCGCCGCCGCGCCTGGCTGCGCCAGCTCGCCGCGACGCTGCCACCATTCGGCCGCGACATCCTGGAGCAGATGTGAGCGAAGACGTTGCGCTCTTCATCGTGGTCGCGTTCGGACTCGCCCTAGTCGCTGCTGTCTGGTGGGGAAATCGGGTGATTGCCAGCCTCACGAGGCGACTGCCGGAGACATGGGTCCAGGTCTACTACTCCTCAGCGCAGCCCGGACCCGATGGCGAGCCCACCGACGGCAAGCCCTGGCTCCCAACGATGTGGCCCTATGACCGCGAAACCAGCCGTGACAATGGTCGCATCGTCCAGTACTGGAAGAAGCTGTGACCTGCGACCACCACGACCTGCCGCTGGTCTGCGGAGAGTGCGGACGCCCGAGGTGGGTCGAGACGGAGTACCTCGAGGTCATGCCCCTGCCGGGCAACAAGGGCACGGTCACCTTCGACCATGACGCCATCGTGGCGCACCGCTTCCAGCCTGCCCACCTCATGCCAGATCCCGAGGGCATCGAAGGGACGTGGAAGATCCCTTGCCCGGAGCCGCTGCCATGACCGCCAAGGTCCAGCTCCAGCTCCTCTGCGATACCTGCGAGGCATTCGTCAACGCCACCGTCACGGTCGACAAGGTCGCGCCGCTCGTGGCAGGCTTCAACAACCTCCACCCCGCCAAGTGCTTCGAGGAGAAACCCGATGGAGAAGAAGAAGCAGAGCCCGCTGCCGGAGCGGCCAAGCAAGAGCCAGACAAGGCGGACCGGGAAGCTTCCGGCGAACCGATCCACTGACCCGCGATGGATGACAGGGACGGCAGCACCCGACAAGAAGACCTAGCCTGCGCGTGGTGCCCCCACCCGGTCTCTTACCACTCGGCCTACTACGGAGGCTGGTGCAGCGCGGACATCACGGTCCTGGGCGACGGTGAGGTCCCTTACACCATCTCGTGCTGGTGCGGTGGCACCGAGGGCACTGCCGGGCCGCGGGTTGTGCTCACGAGATCGACGACGCGATTGGTTCCAGATCCAGATGGATCAGGGTGGAAGTACCCGTGAGCCTGGACGATGACGACGGCTTCGACGAGCTCGAATATGCGGATGGCCGCCTCATCCTGTCAGCCTCGTCGATCACGACCTTCCTGCGGTGTGGCGTTCAATGGGAGTACGCCTACGTCAAGAACCTGAAGGCGCCGCCCACCATCAAGCAGTCCCTCGGCATCGCCGCTCACGAGGCGTTCGAGGAGAACATGCTCGGCAAGCTGGTCGCCAAGATCGACCTCCCCGAAGAGGCTGTGGTGAGCGTCTTCAGCGACTCGTACGACCGCCTGGTGCGGGAGGTGACGGACCCTGCGGAAGACCCCGGCGAGGCGAAGGATCAGGGTGTTAGACTTATCCAGAAGCAGCACAGAGAAGTTGCTCCTGGGATAATGCCGGTGCTCGTTGAGGCACCGATCCAGTTCGAGATCGATGGCATGCTCTACTCGGGCAGCATCGACCTCACCGACGACAAGGGAAGGGTCCGCGACTGGAAGACGTCAGCTCGCAAGCCGACTGACGGAGGCACCTACCAACTCGCGATGACCGGCTACGCGCTCGGCTACCGGGCGCTCACCGGAGAGACTGAATCCGACGTCCAGCTCGACTTCCTGGTCCGCTACAAGAAGCAGGAGCCCGCCTATTACCCGATCCCCGCTGGTGGCCCGGTGAGCGATGCGGCGATCGCCGTCTTCGCTGATGTGGTCGCCCGCGTGTACGAGGCCATCAACGCAGGCCGCTTCCATCCGAACGGCCTCACCAGCGGCGCGTGCTCCTGGTGCGGCTACCGCCAGATCTGTCCCTACTACCAGAACCAGAGGTGACGTGGAGTGCCAAGGCAACCGCAGGCCGAGAAGCCTGATCCGCAGACATCGGCGCCCGAAGAGCAGACCGCCAAACGACCCAGCCAGACGACCAGGAGCTCCAAGGAGGGCATGGTCGTCGAAGGACGCGTCCCCGTCCTCGAGCTCTATGTGCCGCAGCCAATCAAGGCAGACGATCTCGCTGAGCTGAACGTCTACCAGCGCTGGAACGCCATGATCGGCGAGATGGGGATCATCCCCAAGCGCGGCTGGAACGACCACCACAAGTATTGGTTCACGACCGACGCGGACCTGAACGCCTTCATCGGTCCGCTCCTGAGCAAGTACCACCTGCTCGTGATCCCGAGGATCCTGCACGACCAGGTCCAGCGCTTCGAGACGGCGGGCAAGCAGTACGTCACCCGCGTCCCGATGGAGATCTCGGTCATCAACGCCGACAAACCAGGAGATGTCTTCACGGTGCCGTGGGCGGGCGAGGGCGGCGATACCGTCGACAAGGGCCTCTACAAGTCCTACACGGGGGGCCTGAAGTACTTCTTTATGAAGACCCTCCAGGTCGCAACGGGCGACGATCCCGAGGTCTTCACCAAGACCGACCAGCTCGGCGAGATGGCTGCTCGGGACACGACGCCCGCTGCCGCGGCCCGTCCGGTCAACATCCGGCAGAGCAATGCCCCACAGCCTGAGAAGGGCGGCCACCAGACCAATGTGACCGCGGTCCAGATCCGGACCATCAAGGCGTTCTCGCATGCGCTCGAGTACGGGCCGCGCGGCACTGCCGAGATGTTCGATCGCGTCCTCGGTACCAAGATCTTCGACACGATCGATGGCATGGATGCCGACGACGAGGCGGGCCGCGTCCTGACCGAGTGGATGAAGACGCTCACGGGCGACCAGGTCGGCAGGGTGGCGCAGGCCATGGCTGACGAGGTCGCACGGGTCAAGGCCGAGAAGGACGCTCCGCAGCCCGCGCCTGAAGAGAGCGAGGAGCAGTTGCTCGCGGACCTCGATCCCGATCTATCCGCCATCGAGGCCGCCGACGGTGGCTACCCGAGCTGAGCCGCTCACCGAGCCGTGCAAGTGCGTGGTGTGCGCGGGCGAATGCAGCTTCAAGGTGCCAAAGCGCTGGTTTCAATGTCGCCCCTGTGTCCTGGGCTATCACATCGCATCGTGCGAAGGCTTCGTGGAGCAGCAGTTCCCCAAGCTCCAACCGGAGTGCGCGCGGTGCGGCTATGAGAGGCCGGACCATGGATGACCGATGAAGAGCTGCTGCGGACCCACAAGCTGTCCGCGGCAACAGGCCGATGCAGGGAGTGCGGGTTCAGCCGGGTGATGATCCTCTCAGGCAGGATCGTCTGCGGACAAGCACCGAAGCGCAGCTCCGGTCGTCCGGTTGGGTCGGCTGGACTCGTCCCGTCCGAAGAAGGGGCTGGCTACGGCTGGATCCGCCTGGTGGTGGCTCCCAGCCTCCGCAACCGCCTGATCGACGTGGCTCGCAGGAAGGACACGACCCTGAGTGCGATCGTCCGCAGGGCGATCATGGCCTACCTGGACGAAACCCCGACTGGCTGGGGCGAGAAGGAGGTCCGCGCAGTGATCCAGAAGGTAGCCGCCAAGTGGACGAGGAAGCCCGTCGAGCTCGAGGGAACCCTGCTCGTCTTCGGAATGACGCCCTCGATGGTCGACGACATCATCACGGAGCTCTATCGCCAAGAGCGTAGAGCTGGGCGGGGCGAATGAAGGGCCAGCGGCGGCGCAAGGTCGAATGGCGGCGCGGAGAGATCGATCCATCGCACGCATACATGCCGGGCAGCTCGTTCTCGGTCTGCGGCATCCGTGGTCCGATGACGTGGACCCCCAAGCCGCAGGGTGAAGTGCGCCAACTGCGTCTTGGCACTGAAGAGACTGTGGTGATCGAGATCGTGGAGATCCGGCGTCGAGATGGGACCCTCCTCTACAAAGCCGTGGTCCCGCCCTACCAGGCGATCTTTCTCGATGGCGTCCTCGCACAGATCCGGGGTGACTACGTGATCGAGCGCTACGCGGCGGGCCAGTCCCGGTTCGATAGGGCGAAGGACGTAACCCCCAAGGTCTACCTGTTGGAGACGCACGATGGCTAACCTGTCCGACCTGACCCGCAAGGAGCAGGTACTCGCGCTCCTGCGTGAGAACGTCAACCAGTGGGTCGACGGGCCTGATCTTGCGAACGAGGAGGTCGGCGGCTCCGAGGGCCTGCGCCGCCTGCGCGACCTGAAGGCCGAGGGCTATCTGATCCAAGAGCGCCCGCACCCGGATCGCACCCGAGCGGTGCATCAGTACCGCCTCGTTCAGCAGGCTGGGCTGTATGGCGACTCCGATCGACCTTCGCTGCCACCAGCCGAACACGGTCGCTCCATGCCGCCAGGCAGCTACGAGCAGCAGCGGCAGTTCGCCGGAGCGCCGCCCAAGAAACCGAAGGAGGACAAGCGCGACTGGCAGCTCGAGTCTGCCATCCGCTCGGAATACCGCTGCGAGTTCTGGATCCGCAACCCCAAGCAGCGGATCATCGGCACGATCGCTCTTGACTTCGACAGGTCTCGGTGGTTCTGGTCGGTCAAGCAGCCCAAGTACCACGGCAAGTATGGGGAGACCCGGCCAGAGCGGACCCTCGGATCAGGCATCGTCCCAGTGGCCTACGCCGCTGGCGGGGATCCCGACCTGGCACGACGCACCGCGCGCGAAGAAGCAAAGCGGGCGGTGGAATCCAAGGTTAGAGAGCTGAAGGAGGCTGATTCATTGTGATCGGAGAGCTGTTCAGCAGAGGCAAGGCGGAGACCGACATGGGGTCCGCCGACGCACAGATAAAGGCACCTCCGCCGCCGCCTGCGGTGGAGACGCTGCGGACGATCAAGGCCCGCCTGGACCCCATGTCGGGGACCGTTCGGCTTTCCCAGACCATCGAGTCCATCATCGGAGCGGGCACATGAACGACAGACTCGAGGTCGACGACATCCAAACAGCGGCCATGATCCTATCGAACGACGGCGCGGTCTCCCGCTGGCTTGTCGTGTTCATCGCCAAGGCGCGGGGGTGGCGATCGCGCGGACAGACTCCGTCCGTGTTCGTCCAGGCAGAGGTGTGGCGCGAAGTCGACGAGGACTACGGGCGGACGGATCGGTTCCAGCTCGGTTCGCTGGTGAAGCGCGACGGAGAGCTCCGGATCGCACTGATCGACGGCCTCGATGTGAGCGAGGTGACGTGGATCGCGAGGCTGTGCAAGGAGCGCGGGTTCGCCATCGACCCTCCCCCGACAGCCAAGGCGCTCGCCGAGGCGCTGGCATGAAGGTGAGCTTCGACCTCGACGGGACGGCCTGGAAGCATCGCGCGATCTTCATCGCGCTCGCGAATGCGCTCCAGCTTGACGGGCACGACGTTGGCGTGCTCACAGCGCACAGCGAAGAGCTCCGCGCCGCGGATTTGCGGCTATGGGCGGCCAGGGGCTTCCCGGAGCCTGACTTCTTCTACAACGCGGAGGACATGCGCCAGGCCGGGGTTGTCGGTCTGGCCGACATGCGAGCGACAAAGATTGCTTTTGCGAGGCGGGCGGGGATCACCTGTCACTTCGACGATTTCGACGACTTCCATCCGGACGAGATCGAGTTCGTGGTCATCACCGATGCGGGCGGTTGAGGTGCGTTCGAGGCACACGCCCCCCTTGCGGGAAGGCGTGATGCGGTCGGCGTCGGTTGGTCGTCGGCATCGTCGTCGAGCACGGCCCCGGTCAGCAGTAACCGTATCGCTCAACGCGCCCGGGCTCGCGCCCCTGACGGGTTTCTCTAGGTCGGGTGTCTCGGAGCCGGTAGTCGCTCCGCTCGGTGTGCCGTCCGAATCGCCTCTTCGGTCCGCAGTGGTCCGCTGGTGTCCACTGGAGCCTAGCCTGGGCCTTGGGGCTGTGGTAGCGTATCTCTTGAAGGGCGCAGCACCGCACTTCAATCGGCCCTCGTCCCGATCCCGGGGCGGGGGCCTCTTCATGTGTCTTCAGTTCCCCGGATCGTGACGTCCGTGTCAGCCGCCAGAACCCGGGGGCGGAAGGGTACTCCGCGAGTAAAGCCCGTGGAGTGCATTTTCCGCAAGGGCTTTGTCACCGAAGTTATCGACAAGAAGGTCGACGAGCTGTGGAAACTGGGGATAGGCGGCAAGACCCCGTTCGGAGATCTCCGCAACATGTGGCGGCGTCATCACTGCCGCCTGCTGAACCCCTACGGCGACAGCGACCGCTGCCCGTTCGACAAGAAGGAATGTGCCTACGCCTTCCTCGAGGCCGTGCAGCAGACGGTCCACGCTCGGCCCCACACCCCGGTCGGATACTTCATCAAGGTGGCACGCAGCTCAGGTGCGGTTCGCGCAGACGAAGGAGTCGAGCGCCGGGCCGCGGCTGCTAGACTGCGCCGAACGGATGTCCACCTCTAGGCTGCCCCGTATGCCTATCCGACGTCGACCGCGACGCCGCCCGGGGATGTCCCACGAGAAGTGGGAACGTCTGCGCTTGATGGTGACGATCCGCGATATGGAGGTCGTCAAGAAGACGATGATCGAGCGGGGGATCGCGAGGCCGGAGGAGATCACCTTCGGCGGGACGTTCGCCTACGGCCAGTTCGCGCCGCACTTCCCTTGTCCGGCATGGGTGATGGACCCAGCAGTTTGGGGGACGTGCTCGGGCGGATGGAACCTAGACCACGTGAAGGTCGGACCCCGAATGGGAGTGAAGGCCGAGGATGACGAAGAACACCTCATCGCCCTCTGCGCTACCCACGATGAACGAGGACTCAAAGCTGGCTACTGCTGGAACACTTCGCATCGCGAGGAAGAGAGAGCCTATCTCCGTGAAAGACGCCGCGAGCGTGAACTTCTGGAGCCGGGTGGAGGAGAGTGACGGGTGCTGGGTATGGACAGGTGCTCGGACAAAGGGCGGCTACGGCCATCTTGGGATTCGGGGCACGACAATACAGGCCAGCCACGTTGCATTTGCCCTCACCCGGGGCCGCTGGCCCATCGCTCAGGTGCTTCATTCCTGTGACAACCCGCCCTGCGTCAGGCCGGACCATCTAACGGAAGGGACGATCGCGGACAACATGCGAGACATGATTTCTAGGGGACGAGCTGCTTGGCAAACCGACCCTGAACGATGGAGTGAGCTAGGCCGCGTCAGGGCTAACGCTTACTGGGCCAGCAGGAAATGACCGAGAAGAGCAGCGGCTCTATCTCGCTGAGCGCCGCCGCGAAGCTGATACGCGTGCCGCCCTGGCGGCGAGTGCCGATCAACCTGACCGCGCGGCTGAAGCACCTAATCGGGATCCACACCTACCTGCCGACGCTGAGAACCGTGATGCGCCCTGATGGCTCGGTCGAGTCGCTTCGCGTCGTGAGCGAGTGCGTGGTCTGCGACGAGGCTCCACGATGAGCGACCACAGCCATTCGGTCGGAGGCTGCGCCACCGAAGCCGTCTTCACGCTCCTGCTGATCTACATCCTGTTCCACCTGACCCCCATCGTCGCCTTCCTCGACAGGGTGCTCCGATGAACCAGCGATCTGTCGAGTGTCCATTCAGCGAAACCCGTCCATGGGACAAGGAGCGGAAACCGCCCCACTGGGCCTTCGGCTATACCGAAGGGGACCTCGCCGAGGCCATGCTCAAGTTCGGGCAGCACCTACGGGTCGAGCATCCCAAGGAGTGCTTTGTTCTCGAGGGCGCGCTCACGTATCTGACAGGGGCGGCGGGATGAAGATCATCATCTTCCCCACCATCGCGGAGCAGCTCCTCGCTGATCCTGATCGCGATGCCGTCGATCCAGCGGGAGTGGTTCATCAGGGCTCGTACCCACTCCTGATGGGGAATGACTTCCACCAGCCTGTCGCAACCGTCTCCAACTTGCGTCTGGAAGACGGTCGGCTCGTCGGGGACGTCGACCTGGAGGTCGGGTGGGGCGGTGTCGTTGAGGAGGTCAACGTCTATGGCGAGGTCCGCGCAGTCGACAGGCTCAGGCTGCTATACGCATCCTTCATCAGACAGCCAGCCAAGGAGAAGCTGTGAGAGCCGTCCGGTTCGCCGAGGGGACGAAGGTGTCGGTCGAGAGTAGCCGCGGAGAGATCGGCGGCATCCTGACCAAACACGGCTGCATGCGGATGGCGTGGGCCACCGAGCCGCGGACAACCCGTGGGAGCGGGCTACACCCGGAGACGGGTTGGTGCAGACCGACGACGATCCGTGGGTCTGCTACTCGTGCTACGCCACGCAGCCCTACGTCCGACTCGATCCGAGTGTGGTCGCTGAGTGGTGGGACGACACGCCCGACATGAACAGCGGTGAGCACCGCGAGGGCTGCTTGTGGAAGCGGTCGAAGGACGCCTTGGCATGACGCAACAAAACGATCCTTTGCGGAAGCCTATGACTCCCGAGCATTGGGATCGTCAGATGAAGATGGAGATCGAGCGACTCGCACTCGGTGAGTTGTGGAACTCCATCCGCATCGTGATCCGTGAGTCGGCTAAGGATGAACGGGCTCGCGTGCTGGATGAGATCGACAAGCAGATCAACGAGATCAGTGGTCCATTCACTGTGGACCGCATCCTGAGCATCATCAGGGACATGAGGAGCAGCACATGAGCTACGACTCAGGGCGTATGCCGCGGCGGGTCTGGCGCGCCAACGTCCTGCTGCTCAAGGCCAAGCTGGAGTTCATCGACGGTGGCGACACGACGCTCGAGCGGGAGTTCATGCCGTACCTGGTGATGAAGGGCGGCAAGACGCTCGGCGACTTCATCGATGGCGGGGGCCTCTTGCAGTTGACCGGAGGCTAGGCTGAGGTGTACCACGTCCAGGGGGAGGTCCTGCGATCACACGATGAGGACGGCGTCCGCGTCATCGACTCCATCCGAGTCACGAGCGTCGCTTACCACCCTGGGCGCGACTGTCTGTGTCAACACTGCCAGGACGACTGCATCGCCGTCACCGCCTCGGAATACTGTGGCGACTGCGAGGTCCGCCACGGCACCAACCACCACATCTGCCACTAGGAGGTCTCCGTGGTCATCGAACGTACCATCCCCAGCGCGGTCTTCTTCCTCGTCGGAGACAAGCTGCATCGCGGCTGGGAGGATGACTCTGGTGTCTTCACGCTCGAGAAGGACAACATCGACGCGGCTCGCAAGGCGGGCAACGTGATCGAGCTCGATGAGGGGACCTCGCTGAGCGGCTACACCAACCGATGCGAGAACTGCTTCCGTGCCTGAGATCGATACAGCTAACCGCTACATGGTCGGCGTGAAGGGTGGGGCGATCGTCGTCCTGTTCCCGCCGACGAGGGTGCTGTCCAAGATCGAAGCGCTAACCTTCGCGGCGTATTTGGTTTCGATGGCAGTCATGCTGCCCGACGAGACCCCCACATTCGACGAGATCATGGAGGCCGTGCTGAACACATGAGCGCATCGTTTCTTCTCATTCTGGCCGCCGCTGCCTGCTTCATCTTCGAGGGGCTCGGCATCAGCCTGGGTGTCTTCAGCCCGAAGTGGTGGGCGATCGGCGTCGCCTTCTACCTGCTGGCCCAGGTGATCCACTAGATCGGCCCGACGATACCGCTGCCGTGATCCCCATCTCCAAGCCCCTTATGGGCGAGGAGGAGAAGGCCGCGGTAGCCGCGGTCCTCAACTCCGGGCACCTCGCCCAGGGGGACGTCGTGGCCGAGTTCGAGCGTCGTTTCGCGGCATACATCGACTCGACCTTCGCGGTCGCGCTCAGCAACGGCACCTCGGCGTTACACCTGACGCTCCTGGCGCTCGGCCTTCGCCCGGGCGATGAGGTCATCACTACGCCGCTCAGCTTCATCGCCACGGCGTCCGCCATCGACCTAGCCGGGGCAACCCCGGTGTTCGTCGACGTCGACGAGAAGACATTCTGCCTCGACCCCAATCTGGTCGAGGCCGCCATCACCAAACAGACGCGGGTCATCCTGCCCGTCAGCCTGTACGGACAGCCCGCAGATATGCCTGCCCTAGCGAGCATTGCGGACATGCGCGGCATCGCCCTGCTCGAGGACGCCTCGCAGGCCCACGGTGCCATGTCGGGCTTCAAGATGAGCGGCACCTGGGGAATGGGCGGCACGTTCAGCTTCTATGCCACCAAGAACATGACGACTGGTGAAGGCGGCATGCTCACGACGCCGGATTCGGTCCTCGCCACCCGTGTCCGCCTGCTCCGTTCCCACGGCGAGCGGAAGCGCTATCGATCAGAGGCGGTTGGGTTCAACGCCCGCATGACCGACATCCAGGCCGCCATCGGCCTCGCCCAGCTCGCTAAGCTAGCCCGCTTCACCAGCAGGCGAATCGAGATCGCGAAGATCTACAACGCCGAGCTCCACGTCCCCGTACCGTTCGTGAAGAAGTACAACCTCCATGTCTACCACCAGTACGTGATTCGCGTCCCTCATCGGGATCGCTTCGCGAAGCGGCTGCTCGCGCTGGGCGTGCAGACGGGCATCCACTACCCGATCCCGCTCCATCGCCAACCGCCGTTCGAGCATTACGAGCATTTCCCGGTGACCGAGCAGCTCTGCGACGAGATCCTGTCGATCCCCGTCCATCCCGGCCTTTCTGACGCCGACGTGTCTACCGTGGTCCAGGCCGTCAACCAGGTGGCAGAGGAGCTGGTGTGACCCTACGCGCGGCCGTGATCGGCCTGGGCGTCATGGGCGCGAGGCACGCCCGCGTGTGGCCGACCATCCCTAGTATCGAGCTCGTGGCAGTGGCCGATCCACTCATTCCGATCCCGGGGGGGCTCTTCACCTTCAGTGACTTCCGAACGATGCTTGCCGAGATGCGGGTCGACCTCGTCAGCGTGGCGGTTCCGACCTCGCTGCATCGAGAAGTGACTATCGCTGCTCTCCAGATGGGCTGCCACGTGCTCGTGGAGAAGCCGATCGCGGTTGATCGTGGGGAAGCACGCGAGATGATGGCTGCTGCGCGTGACGCCGGTCGCATCCTCACGGTCGGCCATATCGAGCGATTCAACCCGGCGATCACGCAGCTCAGGCAGATGTTGCCCGAGCTGGGGCCTATCTACGAGATCCATGCCAGCCGCAGTGGCCCGTTCCCCGCTCGCATCCGAGACGTGGGCGTCGTGGTCGACCTGGCACCACATGACCTGGACCTGATGCGCTACCTGACCCGGTCCGAGCCGATCCGTCTCTACGCAGAGATGGAGCGCCGGGTCATCGATCAGCACGAGGACGTCCTGGCTGGCGTGCTACGGTTCGCCAACGGTGTCATCGGCACGCTGAACATCAACTGGCTGGCTCCGACCAAGTTCCCGCACATGCTCGTGGTCACAGGCGAAGACGGCACACTCGAAGCCGATCTCGGCAATCACCGCCTGGACTTCTATCCGAAGACCGGGCGCCTTCTCCGGATTGGGATCGAGGATCAGCGCGAGCCGCTGGCGATCGAACTCGAGGCTTTCGCCGAGGCCGTTCGTAGCGGAGGTCCCCCTCCCGTGCCTCCCGAGGACGCCACGATCGCCCTGCTGCTGTCGCGCTGCATGATCGCTGCGGCGCGATATGGGTCGGTGATCTCCGGCCAAGGGCTCAGGCGGGCCATCAGCCCGTGACGCAGGACGCCCTGCATCGCCGTTTGGTACGACTCGCCGCGGCCATGAATACCAAGGCCGTCCGCCTCGGAGCGCCCGGCCTGGTGGCCGCATTCGAGCTGGCGGAGATCATGGTCGACAGCGATGGGTTCTGCTCCTATTGCGGCACGGAGCTGCCTCCGATGGAGGGGAGCTTCGACCACGTCGTTCCGTATGCACGCGGCGGCGCCAACCGCAAGGACAACATCGTGCGGTCGTGCCTGAGCTGTAACCGCGAGAAGGGGCTGAAGAGCCCCGAGGAGCTGGCCGAGTATGCAGCGCTGCGCGTGACCTGCCCGGTCGACGGCAAGGTGTTCAGGCCGCGCTGGGCGGACTGGAAGCGGGGGTTGGGACGGACGTGCTCACGGGCATGCTCCGGGAAGCTGGGAGGCAGCGCGTGAACCGCATCATCATCTCTGCGACCCTCGCCATCCTCGCGGGGGCGTTCGGCTACCTGCTGGCCGTCGTCCTCACGTTGGCGAACAAGGTCGTCCCGATCTGGTGGGCCATCGCCACCACCCTCGTGACCTTCTTGGCAGCCGTCTTCTTCGACCTGTTGACCGAGTCGTTCAAGGAATGATCTTCCAGTTCGTCATCCCGGGTCAGCCGCCCACGGGGAACCTGCTCTATCGCCAGGGCCGCAGTGGGCAGGTCTACAAGGACCGCGCCATCTCGGACTACCAGCTTCTCGTCAGCCATGCCGCTCATCGGGCCATGCCAGGCGGCTGGGATCCCGGCCATTACGACCCCAAGACCGGCCACGGACTCATCGTGGTCCGCTACTGGTTCTTCCTCAACCGCGCTGTCGATGCGGACAACGCCATGAAGGTCATCAACGACGGCATCAAGATCGGACTCGGCACCCGCGAGCTCTACGGCAAGCGCGGAGTCCGGGTCGTGCCGCGCTATGACGACGAGCGCTTCCTGGGCCAGGCATGGTGGCTCGAGACAGGCCATCGCGACGATCCTCGGGTCGAAGTGGCAATCCTGACCGGCTGGACTGGCGTCGGCGGTGTGACGTGAAGACCGTATTCGTCGGCAGCCGCAGCCTCGAGCTCGACGGTATGGTCGCTTTGCACGTCCTCGAGCAGCTCCAGGGCATTCCTGGGGGCTCGATTCTGGTCCGCAAGCCTCTGAGACGGCCACTACGGCCATTCGAGGCGCTGGTGGCCTCTCTTGCCACAGCGCTCGGTTTCGAGGTGGTGGAGTGCGCTCCTGAGCCTGGGGGGCGTTCTGAGGTGTTCCTGCGCGACGTCGAAATGGTCGCCGCGGCAGACCAGGTCATCGCCTTCTTCCCCGATGGAGATGAGATGACAGGCGGCACCGCGCACGTCGTCGAGAAGGCGCTCGATCAGCACCGTCCGGTGCATGCCTACGCCGTGAGCGATGGGCAGCTTAGGCTTATTGGCTCGGAAGACTGGTCGACGAGGACATGACAGCGCGTATACTCCCGGCGATGTCAGCCGGAGCCGTAGCGGGCGCTCTCCCCAGGGGGCACGGAGCAGCGCCCGCTCCTTCATTCCCGCCCGAAGTGCTGCAATCGACTGCCCAGTGGATCCAGCAGCTCGCGCTGTCCTGGCACTCAGAGGTCCCCGAGCGACTGCACAGCTCTGAGATCGACGCAGGCGGCGCCCCGGAGCTGCATTCCGACTTCGTCAACTACATCGAGCGGCCCTGCAATGGTCGCGCCTGGTGCAGCAAACCCACCTGCCCGATCGAGGGTAAGCATCGCTGCCACGACATGAAGTGCTCGCACGGCGTCGACCGCATCACCGACCCACGGCACCGCACCCAACGCGCATTCCGCAGGCTGCGCCGCGCCGCGCCGCGCGAGTTCGACGTCATGTACCTGCTCTGCGCCCGCGGCATGCACTTCCACGAGGTCGCCGCGGCTCTCACGGAGCGCGCCATCCGCATCAACAAGCCGGAGCGCTACTCGGAGGGCGCCGTCCTCGTCTTGGCGGTATCGGCGGTCGATAAGCTCGCGAAGTGGTACTGATGGCTGACCGCGGCGACGTCCAGCGCGAGCGCGTGCTCCACGCCATCGCCGAGCTGACCCGGGCAAACGGATACAGCCCCACCGTCCGCGAGATCGCGGCGAAGGTGGGGCTGTCGACGACGGGTACATTCGATCATCTGACGATCCTGCGTGACCGTGGGATGGTCTACCTGCCCCGTCCGGGCGCTGGCTGGATGCTCCGCTCCTAGCGGCGGCTGATCCGCTCACCCTTGCGGAGCTGCTCGGCCTCCCACTCGAGCTGGCGGACCCGGTCGTCCCGTTCGATGAGGACCTCGAACACGTCGTAGACGATCACGCCGAGCACCGCGATCCCGCCCGTGCTGAAGACCCATACCGGATTGCGACCGAGCGAGGATAGATTGACGCCGAAAGCGACCAACACCCTGGCGAGCAGGATGGCTCCGAGAGGGATGGCGAGCGTGTTGCGCGCGACGACGTCACGGAGAAGGAGGAGCGGAGCTCGTTCTCCGCGCCGCCAGTAGCGGATCAGGCGCCGGGTGGTCGTGAAGGCGCCGAAGGCGACGGCGACCGTGAAGGCGACGAAGAAAATCGCGTTGGCGGTCTGCACCCAATCAGCCTGGGGAACCTCTGCGGCCATACAACCCCTCCTCATAGATCAGTCTCGCCCGACCAAGACGGGCTTCATCAGTGCGAGACCTCAGCTCAGAGAGGAGCTGTTGGGTAGTCTGGATCTTGGCATGCGACTCAGAGGCAGCCTGGGCCACAGCCGGGTCGATGCGGGCTTCGGGGTCGGGCGGCTTCCGTCCGAACATCCCACGAAGGATACGCTCAAGCAGGCTCATCCGCCATCCCTCTTCGCGCCCCCGCTTCCATTCTGGAGGAGCTTCAAGATCTCCCCAAGGTCCTTATTGACGTCGGTGAGGGCTTTCCGCAGGGCGAGGTTGGCATCCGACAGGATGGCCTTGTCTGCGCGGAGACCTTCAACCTCGCTGTGCGTATGAAGGCTGGGAGGATTACTGACGAGGAGGCGGATGACCCAGAGTGCCACTCCCGCGGCACCCAGAACCGTGACCGCCTGGACGAGTGACGGATCCATCCTACCTCCTCGTGGCGGTCAGTCGACTACCGCAATGCGGACAGGGTACGGCCTTGACCCCTGGGATCTTGAGCAGGCAGAAACGACTCTGCTCGAACACAGCAAACCAAGTCCCCGGCTTGAGGCCCGGGACCAGCCATCGTGTCGCGCAACTCAGGCACCGCAGGGGCAGGCCGTAACTCTGCCCTGCCAACCTCAGCCCGCTGGGGAATCTGGAGCCAGGTGACCCTTGATGCTGAGCGCCTCACCTGCGATAAAGGTGATCGCCTGCCCATAGGCCAGGGCGCCGAACGCGCCGAGCTGGGTTCCACCCAGATCGATCTGGACCAGCTTCACGCTCGTATCCAGCGCGTAGAGCAAGGCCACGGTGATGATCGGTAGGCCCTTGGTGGCGACCCACTGACCGAGCCGCGTACCCTCGAAGCTGCCCTTGCGGGCGGCCGCGACGCAAGCGGCGGCGAAGTCGAAGACCGAGAGGACCGCCATCAGCCCGATGAGCTGGATGGCAAGGGGGAGCGCAGCGATGTGCGCCTGGAGGTCTGCAAACATGGTTTCTCCTACTGCTTCTCGTTGGGCGTTGCGCTGAGTCCTTTGTCGAAGGCCGTCTGCTGCTGATGCTGCACCCGGCTCGCGATCTGGTCGCCGAACACCCACGCGATCGCTCCGCCAGAGGTGGCGGTGAGCCAGAGCTTCACGCTGTCGCTCAGCTCGAACGGATAGATCACCAGCGCGTAGTAGGTGCCGACGATGAGGAAGGTGGCGATGCTGTACGTGAAGAAGACCTTGATGGCGGCCACCAGGTCGGTTTTCATGGGCGACTCCCTCCGGAAATGGGCAGCACGTCGACCACGGGATCCCCGCGTGCTGAGGTAAGGGTGGGGTGGCTAAGTCGTGCGGCAGACGATCCAGAGCCAGTCCGCGCCGTCAGGCGGATTGGTCATCTCGATCACGCCGTTGATCGGATCGCTCTCGGTGTAGTCGACTCCGCGCCGTAGGCGCGAGCCGGTCAGGTAGACCTCGGTCGTGCCACCGATGTAGCCGCGGCCGTCTGGCAAGTGGAAGGTGGTTGTCGTGCTGTCGGTGGGCGGCTCAGGCTCGACCGCCAGCACCGATCCATACGGCGCAGGGTTTGTCCCGTCGACCGCTGAAACGACCTGATTGGCCTTGCCCAGCTTGGTCGCCCGCAACAGGTAGCGCCAGAGCGTGAACGGGTCGCTGAGCTGAAGGCCGAAAGTGCCGTCGAACTGGACGTAGGATTCCTTGTCGTCGGCCTCGTTTGGACCCTTGGTGGCCGGGAAGGTCACGCTCAGGCTCCGCATCGGCAGGATGTGCTCGAGCGGGATGTCATCGACCGCGAAGGTCTGGAGCTCGATGTGGACGAGCTGGCCCGCACGAAGGTGATCGCGCACTCCCGACAGGAATGGGACGTCATGGGCAAACCAGGTCAGTGACACGTTCCACTGCTCGAACGCCAGCCCCGGATTGAAGCCTCCGCCGACCGTTGCGCCGCCATCGACGATGACCTTGGCTCGAGCAGCGACACCCTTCGAGGTCTTGAAGCCCTCCTCGCCGATGTGGACCTCGCCGGTCTGCCAGCGGCCATGGTCATCCTGCGATGGAGTGTTCTGGCGCCTGGCGAAGACCGTTCCGCCAGCGGCTCCGGCCCACTCGCTGCCGCCCCACACCAGAGCATCGTTGATGATGACCTCGCCGTCCTGGACGGCGTCCAACTCTCGCGGTCCGTAGGTCGCTCCTTGGTACGCCACCGGGCTGGCTGTGATCGGGTCCTTGTTCGGGCGATCGCTGAAGCCCCACCTGGCCTCGAGGCTCTCGAGCGCATGGTGATGCAGCACCTTGTTCGCAGCCAGGTAATACCCCGCGCCGGAGAACTGGGTGAAGTCCTCCATGAGCTGTCGCCACAGCGACCCCTGCTGCGGCCACGCCCCCGGCGACTTGTGCAGGAGAAACGAGTTATCGCCGTGGGCAATCGCACTCGACCCACCTTGTGCACGCACGATGTCGAAAACTAGACCCGTGCGTCCCGTGATCGAGACTATCTCCCGGTTAGCGAACGTGGTTGGGTCATCCTTGATGATCGCCTGGAAAGGGAAGGTCGCGGGCAGGTTATCGACGTCGTCGACCGTGACGGTCGTTGCCCCCGACGAGATCGCCCCATTGGTCCGCGAGTTGTATGTCCGGTAGGCGTCGGTGTTTTCGACCTGCGAATCGGTGTCGAATCCAGCAGGGACATCGATGTAGCGGCTGCCAGCCAGGGCTTCGCGGATCAAATCGCCGTCGAAGTCCTCGGAGGTGAAGTTCGGGAGCTGGTGCAGGTAGTCCGCAGGGTTCCGGATGACCCGCTTGTCGAACAGGATGTTGTAGTCGACTCCGGTCAGCACCCACAGCCGAGATTTCACCGCGGCGGGGTTGCTCGTGTCGACAGCAGGGAAGGCGTACTTGCGGCGAATGTTGGTGACAAAGCCGCCGAACATCGGCACACCATCGATGTCGAGCTCGATCTCTCCGCCACTGACGAAGGAGAGGCTCTGGTCCCTGTCGCGCACGGTGATCTCGAAGGATCCCGGAGCCGCGCTCATCTGCGACTCGAACCGCGCCGTCGCGGGCATCACGTGCGCCGTGATGTCGGTGCCTCTGTACCGAATGACTACGGTACTCGGGAGTCGGGCCACAGTCTACCCTCCCACCACGGCATCGTAAGCGATCAGGACCGTCTTGCCGGTCACATCGATCGTGTCCGGGATGATGATGAAATGTCCGTAGTAGGGGTCGCCCTCGTCGTAGTCGACGCCACGTCGCAGCAGAAGGCCATCCAGCCAGACGCGCGTCGATCCCGGGGAAAACGGCGCCGAGGTGTTGAAGTAACTGTAGGTCGGCGGATAGCCTGGCGGTGCGCTCCGCGGCGATCCGGGTTCCGCGACCGGACCGATTCCTGGGTCTGATGGCGGCACGGTAAGAGGATCAATGCAGACTGCGAGATCGGGGCTGTAGATGAAGATGTACTCGAAGTCGAGCCTGACGTAATCGGTCGGATCGCTCCCCGTTCTGAGACTAGAGTCGGGGCCGATAATGAGGTCTGGAAAGTCCGGACTCCCTACATCGGATGGGCGGTAGGGCCGGTAGTCAAAGACATCGTCGGTCAGTTGCCAATCGGGCTCCAGGCTTCCCTCTTCCCAGATCTTTGCCCGAGCAACCCCCGTCGACGGGAAGTGTTCCCATTTGATGTGCCAAGGGATTCCATAACCGAGAGAGAGACCGTCGGGATTGGTCTCGTATGTAAGGGAGTTCGACTCTTGCATTCCAAACTGTGAGTACGGGCCAGCGAAGAAGCCGGGATCGAAGCTTAGGCTCAGGGCGACGTTGGCGTCGCCTGCGATGATGTCCAGCGTAACGCGGTCATGCTCACCGGAAAACGTCTTGTGATGATTGAGGTGAACGATCGTCTCAAAGGTCCAATCTCCATCCCAGATGGCGGGGATCTCATTGGAGTGGATCTGTGCGAAGGAAAAGTTCGGAACGACGTTGTCCTTATCGAAGGACATGAACCCAGCGCCATTGCCGAGGAACCCTGAGCCGACCCCGAAGCCGCCCAGCAGGCTCTCCGCCCCCAGGTCGAGCCTGTCAGATTCATCGCTCTGATTGACGTGCCACTGGTGAAACCCATCACTCGTGATCCCCCACGGGATCACATCGGATGGCCCAAAGAAGTGGAAGAGCTCACCGGGGAGATGCTCTTCGTCCCAGTTGTAATGGATTGACCTCGGGATCTCGCGGTTGTCGAAGGTATCTACGAACGCCCCCGCGCAGAAGTTGAATGGCGGGAGCTTGAAGGGCGGGATGTCGATGTTGAAGTCGACGGGGGGCACGTCGAAGTTGAACTTGAACGGATCCATCGAGGCCCATGGATCGTCGATCTCGTGGCTGAGGACCAGCCTGTACTGGGGGTCGGTCTGAGTGGGGAAGTCGATCTCCATGGAGCGGATCGGCAGCACATCGCTGAAGCCCCACACCCCAGAGGTGAACTGAGCCTTCTGCCCCACCCTGAAGCCCTGCTGGAAGGTCACCAGGCGCACCGCGACGGCGTCATCCTTGCCACCGCGCTTGTTCTGCGGGGATCCGTAGACGAGGGAGCTCGACGCGCGGTCGACTGTGGCCTGCTTCCACACGGAGGTCATCACATTGGCGACCTGCCAGCGGTTGTGGTCAGCGATCGACGTCGCATCCTCTGTCCGCTTGAAGACGGGTAGGACCGACCCCTGGCCGAGTCCCCAGACCAGGGCGTCGTTCCGCAGCGCGTCTCCGCCGAACTCGATCTCGACCTCGCGCGCGCTGACCTCGGAGCTGTCGGCTGGCTGGCTATCGACCAGGCTGAACGGTGCATCTGGCGTGTCGACGTCGGTATGGATAATGACCTTGTCGGGGTCGATGTAATCGAGCGCCCCGGTGTTGAAGCGCAGGAAGCGAGCGAGCTGACCCCAGGTCCAGCCAGCCGAGCCGCTGATCTCGTCATCCTGCGACGGCGTGCCCACGTGCTCGATGCCAGCGGTGCTCAAGCCATCGCCGCTCAGGTCGAGGTGGTTCTCCAGGTACGCCTTGATGACGACGTCGTCGTCGGTGTCAGCCGGGTACGTGGTGAGCTGCATGGTCTCCGGCTTGACCTTGTCGAAGATGATCCGCTTCTGGAACAGGACGTTGAAGTCGACCCCGTCGAGCTGGAAGTAGCGCTCGACGTCGCCAGGTGCCTTCAGCGACCCGGTGAAGAAGTAGCCGTTCTTGACACGGCCAACGAATCCGGCCCATTCGCGCACGTCGTTGATCCGCAGCTCGAGACTGCGACCTGCGACGAACCCGAACGCATGGCCCACGTCCTTGACCCGGATCTCGCAGGTGCCGACCGCACCATTCGCTGCGCTCTTGAAGCTGGTTTGCCCAAACAGCACGCAGGCCGTGATATCGATCCCGTCGTAGAGGATCTGCACCGGCCCGGAATAGGGGCCGCAGGCCGAGATCGTGTCCGCGCCGAACTTCGTGACGTGTGCGCTGTCTGATCCAGCAGCAGACTCACTCGGTCCAGGGCTGTCGATCGCGGCGTAGTCTGTCCCGTGGCCGGATTCCGAGGTCTGGCCCTGGAACCCGCCTATGGCGCTGTCGACACCCGTCCCAGCCTCGGTGACGAGGCCGTCGATCTCCTTCGATGAGTTGTCGGACCCTGTACCGGAGTCGGAATCGCTGACCGCGACGCCGCCCGAGGCGTCATCTGCACCGGATCCGGAGTCCGAATCGCTGACTGCGACAGCGAGAGTCGCGTCATCCGTACCAGAGCCGGAGTCTGAGCCCGATGGAGTGCTGTCGCCCCCCGATGGGACGAGCCCCAGCTCGATGTCGCCGAGCTGGCTGTCGTCAGTGCCGAGCTGCCCCGTGAAGGCCATGTTCTAGCCTCCCTAGGCTGGCGCTCCGCCCCTCAACGTCCAGAGTTTGATGTTGCGGTAGTGCATGAGCGAGTTGTAGCCACCTAGGCCAAAGTAGTCAGCAGCACCCGTCCCGCCAACCAACGACGTGGCCTTGAGCACGCCGTCGACATAGATGCTCACCAGAGGGCCGGAGGTGACGGCACGAAGCTTGTACCAGGTGTCCAGAGCGATCGTGAAAGCAAAGTCGCGGTAGTCCGTGATCGCAAAGTCCTGATGGAGGATGGCCTGCGTCCCGGAATATCTGAAGAGGATGCCCGTGCGGCCAATCTTGATGCCGCTCTGCACGAAGGACCCGGTCCCTTGCCCTGCACTCGGAAGCCGTATCTCCGCTTCCGCGATAACTGGAAAGCCAAGAGGGATCAGGGTGTTGTACTTAGACTCCTGCCACGCATTCGCGACCGAGGTGTGCCGGATGACCGTGCCGTCGCTGTCCCATGACCCACCGAGCGCCGTCCAGTTCGAGAAGCTCGCGCCGCTCTCGTTGATGTCTTGTACCCAGGTCGCGCCGCTGGCCCCTTCTGCGATCAACTGGGCCAACGAGGCAGAGGTCAGAACGTGCGTGACCGCGCTTCCATCCGCGTGTGAGGCCGCCGTTGTGCCTTCGATCCCACGCGTGATGGTAAAGGTGGTCCCACTCTTGGCGGTGACGAGGATCAGCTCGTTCTCGATCTTCACCCGGAAGTTGGCCGCTGGCGATCCGGTGGCGCTCGTGACCACCATCGATGTATCGCCTGAGTTCAGCGTGCCGCCGTTGTTCAGCGTGGTCGCGTAGGTGTTGGCGGTGTTCTCCGTCATCAGGAGATGGTCACCGTCGCGGTCAGGACCCAGGTCCCCGCTGACTTCGTCCCGAAGTCTTGCACCTTGCGGTTGAGCATGGTGCCGCTCGAGCTGGCGTTGAAGATCGCCCACTCGTTCCAGTGAAAGTTGGCGTCACCGCTGCCAAACGATGACTTGAAGGTGAGAGTCTGTCCGCTCCGAGAAGGGTAGGTCGCATCCATCGCCTTGCGGAGCTTGTTGGTCGATGCCTGGAGATCGGTCTGACCCGCCGAGGCCGCGGTCGTGCTGTCACCCACCCCGAGGTAGGCGTTCGCGTTGCTGAAGACGGTTCCGCCCGCACCGATGAGCAGATCCAGCATGAGTGCGATGCCCGCGTTGACGAGGATGTTCCCCTCGCCTTCTACCACCTCGTAGGGCCGGAACTGGCTGAAGAACTGATCTTCGCGGCCAGCCCAGAGGCCGATGTCCTCTCGGTACTTCTCGACCCGCCAGGCGGTGCGGTGCTTCGCGACTTCGACTGCGTCCATGCCTACCTCGTCGTTCTGAAGCCGAACTGCGAGGCTCGGCGTCCCATGTTGGTTTCGACAATACGCCCGACGCGCGTGGCGAGCTCGTCGAGATCGCGATCATCGCGGACCGAGTTGCCACTGATCGTGATGTAGATCGGCGAGAAGCTTCCACTCGCTCCGCCTCCGCTAGTGCCCATACCCACCGGGTAGGGCCGCGGATTGCGGATGACCGCCACCAGCTCCTTGCCAGCCTCGCCAGCGTAACCGAGCGAGGTCGGCTGCGTGACCTCACCCAGCATGCCAGCCGCATGGCCGCCCTCTCGCTGCTTGGCAGATGTATCACCGGGAATGCCGCTGCCGCCGCCTCCGCCGCCACCACCACCTCCGAAGAACCACGGCACCGAGGCACGGATCTCATCGAAGACCTTCTTCACCTGGTTGACGATGCCGACCGTGAACTGTCCCGTCTGCGTCATCAGGTCGGTCGCGAACTGTGCCTCGGCCTTGAGGTACTGCTCTTCGGCGGACGCCTGGGCTGAGATGTCCGCCACGAGCTGGTCGCGCTGGGCCGCGATGGCAGACTTGAGCTCCTCGAGCGCGGCCACCTCGACCTGGGTCTGGAACGCCTTCACCATCTCGGCGATCGCCGCAGCCTGGTCCGTGAAGGCCCGAGTATTCAGCGCATCCTGAAGCGCGACCTGGTTCTCAAACTGCTTCTTCGACAGCTCGTACTGCTGCTTGGCGAGGTCGAACTGCTGCTTCTGGAAGTCGAGCTGCTTCTGGGAGTAGTCCGCCTCGATCTTGGCCTCTTCGATGCGGGCCGCCCTCTCCTCCGGCGTGACTCCAGGCGCGGTGAAGCCCGCCACCGAGCGCTGGAAGTTGATCTGGCGCTGCTGGAGCTCGAACTGGAGCGACTGCGCCTGCTGCCCGATGAGCTGGCTCTTGAAGGCGAGCTTCTGGTTCTGGCGGCCCAGCAGCAGGTCGACGCGCTGGAGCACGCCGATCTCCGTCCCACCGCTGCGACCGATCAGCCCCGCGATGTCGCCCAGCGTGCGCTTGGCGATGAAGAGCTGGTGGTTGTACTGGCTGTACTGGAGGTCGAGCTGGAGGTTCGCCTGCTTCTGGCTGATCTGGTCGATGCGCTGCCCGAAGCCGCGCAGCTCGTTGATCGTGCCCTGCGGTACATGAAGCGTGTCGCGCAGGACCTTCTCACCCTCGGCGGCCTTGGCATTGACCGCATCGATGGCGGCCTGGGCTTCGCTCCGGTAGCGGCTGAACGAAGCGATCGCCTCTGGCGGCACGCCCTTGAACTGGCCGCCGATCCCCGTGACCTGCCCCGGCACGTTGAGCTCGCCGCGGATTGTCTGAGGCAGGCCGCCGAATGGCAGCCGATCCGCGAGGTTGTTGAGCGGCACCACGCCACGACCAAAGGCCGCCTGCGGCTGCGCCAGGCTGCTCAGCGCACGCTGGGCGGGCAGGAAGGTTCGGAGCTGGAGGCCAAGATCGGCGTTGATCCCGGCCCGGATGCCGCGGAGCTGGTCCTGCTGGCCCGCGATGATCTGCTCCGGTGTCCGGCGCGCGGCAGCCTTGCCGAGCTGTTCGGTGAGCACCGTGACCGCGACGGCATCCTTCTTGACGTCGCCAGTGAGGCCCTGGAGCGCGATGCCGCTGTTCTTGGCGGCATTGGCAAACTCCTGAAGATCAGCCGCCTGGAGCGCAGCAAAGGTCTTGTCGAGATCGGCGCCTCGGTCTTTTACCGCCCGGAGTCCAAGACCGGCCGCCTTCACATCATTCTGGAAGGTCTGGAACGCGGTCACATTCGGCTTGAATCCCGGCGTGCCAGCGGGTCCCTTCTCGGGTCCAAAGATGGGCTCCAGAAGCGCACGTATCTGGGTCTCGATAGGAGACCTAAGCGCCGTTTCCCCCGGTCCTGGGGGCGCTGTCCCGAGCCCCTGCCCCGCAAGATCGAGCTGTCGTGCGATCGCTTCTTGGGTGCTCTGCACCGGAGCGAACAACGACGTGTTGAAGAGGCCACCGGAGGAGGTGTAAATGTCTGGGTTGGTACTGAACCGCGTCCGCCCCCCGCCTCGCGGACCGAGGTTGCCCGACTCCGCGTTCTGGATGTTGACGGCAGCGGCCGTTTCTTCCGTCCGCCCCTGGATCGCGAGTGCTCCGGCCTGCGTCTCAGCTCGACGCTGGAGGGCTGGGGCGAGCAGCGCCGCATTGGCCCTGGTCAGATTCTTGGTGGCGAGCTCCTGCTCGACCAGCATCTTGACGTTGCCGCCCTGCTGCTTCTGCTGCTCGGCCAGGTTGTTGGTGATGGCGGCGCTGACGTTCTGGTAGCCCAGCGACCGCTCCACGAGCGGCGACAGCGCCTTGAAAGCGAGGGCCGATGCACCAGCCACGGCGCCCAGCGCCGTGCCGAAGGCAAGCGTGCCTCCGATGGATCCGACGAGGCTCTTGCCGAGGTTGGCAAGCTTCTCGCCGCCAGTCAGGCGAGCGAGCTGGCTGGCCTGGTTGACGAGGCCCTGCTGAGCCTCCTCGTTGGAGGCAATACGCTTGCCGATCTCCTTCTGGTCCTCGACCAGGGACGTGAGCAAGCCCTTCTCGACCTTAGTGAGCTTGCCGCCCTTCTCCTTCTTCGCGTTGATGTTGTCGAGCTGGGCGGCGTTGATCGACTGGAGCTTGTTGAGCCGCTCGGTGTCGGTGGCGAATCCGCCTGCCTGCGTCAACAGCTCTCCAGCCCGCTGGAAGCGAGCGGTGATCTTGCCCCGGCCACCGCCAGCCGCCAACTGCGCGACCGACGTTGCGAATCCGCGGATCGGGAGGCCCTGCCGTGCCTGAGCAAGCTGCTCCTCGACCGCCTGGCGAGCTCGATCAAGACCCGTGGGCTCGGCCGCCAACGGCGGGTTGAGAATGCCCTCGGCCTGCTCGGGTGTCAGGGTCCCCGCCTGGATAGCTCGCAGTGCCTCTGTGCGCGGCGTACCGGCAAGTCTGGCCTTCGGGGTAGCCGGTTGCTTCTTGCCGCCGCCTGGCGGTGTGACGCCGAGTTTCTGCGCCGCCTCCTGAACATCCTCGCGCGCCTGCTGGAACATGCGCTCGAAGTCCTTCGAGGTCGGCTGTACCCCTGCGGCGGCCACCGAGCCGCCCTGCTCGAATCCACCGGGCCAGTTCATCACCTCGACCGGCACCGGCCCACCGCCATGTCCGCCGAAGAATGGGATACCGCCGCCGCCACCGCCGCCCTCCACGGCTCCGGCCACTGCCAGATGCGGGAACTCGAACACCTGACCAGCAGGAGCGGCAGCCACCTCCGCGGGTGCCTCTGGGGCTCCGGCGGCCCATGGCATCGGTTCGGCGGGTCCTAGGGCAGCCGCGCGCGCGACATCGCGAGCCACACGCTGCCTCTGGCCGCGGCGGGGGCGCCTCGGGCGTGCGGCCGCTGTCGCCTGGGTCTGGCCCTCCATGATCGCGCCTTGGAGGCTCTGGAGCACCTGCGCCTCGAGGACGAAGGCGGCCTGCGCCTCGGCGTGCGGACCGGGTCGAATCTCCTTGGTCGGATCGAGCGCGTTGGAGACGGTCCGCGGCCCAACGCCGGGGATCAGACCTGCCCTACCGCGTGCGAGAAGCTGGTCGAGCGCACCGCGGATCCCGGATCCCGCCTCGCCTGGCCCTACATGCCTGCCGAGCGCACCCGCGACGTCGCCCTTCTTGAGCGCAGCAAGCCCCTGCTCGAAGGCATCCCCGAACGTGAATGGCAGGCCCTTGATGGTGCGGACCAGCTCGTCCATGGGCGATGCCGTGCGACCGGCTGCCACGCGTTCGACACGCGCTGCACGGCGTCCTTCGATCTCTTCCGGAGTGAGATCGAGGCCCGGCTGGAGGAAGGACATCTGAGTCCGCTGGCCGCGATCGCGTCCGCGGCGGTTCTCCTGGTAGGCGGTCCGACTGATAAACCGTCCGTTCAGGCCCCGGAACCGGCCCGTACCTTGATCGAGCCCCTCCTGCGGGAACTCACCACCAACAAAGGCAGGAGTGCTGAGCTGTCGCCGCGAGACGTTCTGGTAGAAGATCCGAGCGACCTTCTCCCAGTCAGTCGGACCTGTTGGCAGCCCGACGTTCGGCGAGATGAGCCCACCGCGGTTGGGTCGAGTGGGAGCCTCGGCAGTCGACGTAGCCGTGCCTCCCGCAGTGCGGGGCGCACCAATGACGCTGACGAACGGCATCGCGCCAAGCTGCTTGTCGATCTCCGCGAGTGCCTTGGCGGCCTTGGTCCGCGTCTGCTGCTTGTTCGCAGTGTTTGCACGCTGAAGCAGGACAACGCGGCTGTTCAGTAGCCGGTTCTCCCACTCGGTCTGTGCCTCGTCAGCTTGGCGCTGGAAGCTCGCCAGCCGGGTGCTGACGCCGCTCCGCACCCCCGCAGCCGTCCTGGGTGCCGAAGGGGGCGCAGCGGCCCGCGCAGGGCCTCCTGCGACGCTTCCACCGGGGGTGCCGCCGTGTCCGCCGAAAATCCCCGCTGCGGAGCCACCACCTGCCCATTGCGGGTTGAGGATGACCGTGATCTCCGGCGTGCCGATCGAGTCGACGATGGCCTGCCTGATCCGCTTCCCCTCGGCCTGGGTAATGGCCTTGATGGAGATTGGGACCGGCAGGCCACCCTCGCGGGCCATGGCGTCCTTGAAGTCGCGCCGGATGGTGCGGATCGTGTCGCGGGTGGGATGCAGGGCAACGTCGACCGAGACCCTGGTCTGCCGGATCTCCTTCAAGACCCGATCGACCGAAGCGTCCTTGACGACGGACAGCTTCATCTGAAGGGTCTTGTTCTCAAGACCCTTCACTGCCGTGTTGAACGCGTTCTTGATCTCGGAGGCGTCGGCCGTGACCTTGACGCCGATGCCCTTGATCTGTTCGCCCGCCATGGGCTTTACCTCACCCGCTCGAACGATTCAGTCTCCCAGGACGGGGTGTCCTCGGAGCCCTCGACCCACCAGCGCGGTGTGCCGTCGTCTGCCTCTTCTTCGTCCCGAGAGCCGCCATACGACTCCACCTTGCGGATCCAAAGAAGGTAGGCGCGATATTTCTTGTACTTCCGGGTGGGCCAGTGCGACACATCGGCCGCGCTGCCCACCTGCGGGAATGCCCGGGCGATCTCCATGAAGAAGATCTGGCCCCAGGTCAGGAGTTTGGGAGGTCTGGTCCCTCCGGCTTCTTCTTCGCGTCAGCAGCCGCGGCCTTGGCCTCGGCCTTCTTGCGATCGGCCTTCTCCTCGTCGGTCTCCATCTCGACGTAGTGCAGGCGACGCACGTCGTTCTGGACCCGGTTCACGACGGGGAACTTCTCCTTGCCCCAGGCATCGGGATTCAGCTCCTCACCGTCGACCCTGACCGCCTTGAGCGTCAGGAACTTGGTGAGCAGGGCCATGTCCGTGGTGCCCTCTTCCTCGTTGGTCGCCAGGCGCGCGGCGTCTTCGTAGTCGCCCGCCTCGACCTCGTTGATCTCATACAGCTTGCCGCGGATGTGGTAGCTGATGGTGCCTGGCTGCTCGACCTCTGCGAGCGTGGAGACTTCTTTCAGGTTGGTTCTACCGGCCACAGGTTCACTCCTTCTGACTGTAGGGTCCGACCTGTCAGCACCATTCGCTGGCCTTCGATCGGTTCTACCCGGAACAGCTCTGAGCCCACCTTGATGGTGAGCCGCTTGGTGAAGCGCGGGTCGTCGTACAGGCCGCGATGCAGGTACGACAAAACGGCATGAAAGTGGTAGACCACAGGCTTGCCCTGCTGCTGACCACTCTCATGCCGTTTCAGTACCCAATATCCGTCCTTGCCATCGAAACGTCCGACGACGGCGCCCATGGATGGGATCGACACGTCTCCGTGTTTCCCACGAATCTGCCCGAAGGGCATTGGTCCTTCTCCTGTCGGAGTTGAGGTTGGGGGCGGAGACGTCCTGCTTCCCCTCCGCCCCCGTTGGCAGCGGCTCTTACAGGCCGCTCAGCACGGTCCAGGCCGCCGCAGCCCGGAAGTTGCCGCTGCACCGAATCGCGTCCGCGTTGGACGCGTTGATCGAGCTGTCGAAGAGACCCGGCCCATGCGCGAGCAGGATCTCGAAGCCGTCCCGATCGTCGGCGTACAGGTAGACCGGCGTCTCGTCCTCGTCGGTCAGGTTGACCAGGAGGTCGCCCGACACATCCATGAGCCCTTCCCAGGTCCCGGAGACGTCCTTCAGGCCCGTGAGGTAGGTCTTGTTCGTGTCGCCAAAGGTGGTGGCCTCGACGTAGTCGCGGCCCAGGTTCAGGGTGTAGCCCGCCTTGGCTGCCACCTTGACCGCTCCCGGTCCACCCTTGGGGTTGTTCAGATAGATCGCCCCGTTCTTGCCGTGGATCTTCTTGCCTTCGTTGGCAGCCATGGTATCTCCCTACTCGTATTCCGCTTCCAGGTTGTTCTGGTCTACCCAGATGGAATAGGTCGCCCCCTTGCGAGCAACCTTCTTCCCCTCGGCATTCCGATCAGACGGGAGCGCGAGCTCCTCCGAGCGGCTGACGATTAGGGTGGTAAGCCCAGGGACCGAGAGCTCACCGTCATCGAGCTCGTCGGTAATGAGCTGGTCGAGGGTTCTAGCCTCGTCCGGAACCATGGCGTAGGCGATGATGTCCCATCCCCCGACCAACATCGCCGAGCCCCAGGCCCTCTCGATCGGGAGAAAGGCCGGGGAGTACACGATGTAGGGATAGACGATCGTCTTGCGCGCGTTGACTCCCTCGTGGATGCCGCCGACGGCTGCGTCACTGATCGCGGTGTTGGCGCGAAGTTTCGCCACGAGGGCTTTCTCGACCGGACCGGAGGTTGGAGCGATGTTCCTCGGTGGCATCGCCTACCCTCCGACCCTTCTCATTTCCAGCTCGATGTTGCGAATCAGCCTCGGCCTCATCGCCTCTCGAGCTGGTCGAATGTATGGCTGCGCCGCAGTTCGCGAGGTGGGGAACTCGACGTACTGGGCGTATTCGGTGGGGCTCTCCAGGATCCCCTCCGCGATCCCACCCCTCGTCGCGAACGATGTGATCTTCGAGTTGATCTCTCCCCGCAGTCGACCCCCCAGGGTCGATCGCTCGGCATGTCGGAGGGTGGTTCCCACCATGGCCGTGAGCTGCCGGGTGTAGACCCCGCGGCCGCTCCTGAGCTCGTAGTTGCCCCTCGAGCTGAGAAGCTGAGCGAACCGCTCGTTCCGCATCTTCGGCTCACCGCTCTCGGTGTACCTGACATCTCGCCCTGTCTCGCCGCCCAGCTTGTAGGTTTTGCCCCTGATGCGAGCGGTTGGAACCAGCCTCGCTGCTCCGGCAATGCGGGTCGTCGTCCTCGGTAGCTCCCCGGTCCGTATCGATCTGCCAGTGACCGGATTGAGACCCTTCCGGGCGAAGTCCGGCAGCTCGGCGATCTCTCCCTGGGTGAGCTCCCGTGTCCGTGCGGGCACGCCGCGCCGTGTGACCTTCCGCACAGGAGCCTTGCGCTTGGCGAACGTCTCACCGTAGGCCAGCGTGTTGCTGACAGCCTCATCAAGCGCATCGTAGATGCCGTTCTCGATGCTCCTCATCGATTCGGCACTGGCCGTGACCTCGAGAACCACCCGGACCATCGGTTAGCTCTCCCGACGCAGAGAAGCCCGCAGCAGGACCTTGTAGGTGCTCTCCTCGCTGGTGTCGATCACCGACCAGGCGTTGCCCTCGATGACCACCTTGTCGCCGCGAGAGATGTCTGTGCCGACAGGCACGAAGAGGCGTCCATCATCGATCTGTTGCAGTGCCCCCATCTCGTCGGTCAGGTTGAGGTTCGGGGCGTTGCGGAACCAGCCCATCACGACCGCGTCGGGCGTGCTCGAGAACGACTCTTCGTCGTCGCCGTAGTCACCCGCCACCGAGACCTTGCGGAAGATCTGGATCTCGGTCTGCATGCCGGTCAGGGCATATTCCCGCAGGCTCTCGATCTCGGACTGGGAGACCAGCGGCCCGCTCACCGGGATCCACCCCGGATCGTCATAAAGTTCATGCCGCCCAGGAGGGCTTGCGCCGCAGCGGGCAGCTCAATCCCTCGCTCGGCCCCGCTACGCGAGCCCACACGCCTCACACGGACCTCTTCGATCTCCAGTGACTCCAGACCCGTCAGGCCCTTTGCAGCGAGGCTGCGCTCGCCCAGGAAGGCATTCGCGGCGATCCCCGTTGCTTCCTGCACCTCCCATGGCACCTTGTAGACGAACGATGCGGAGAGAAGCGAGGCGGTCGAGATCGGATCATCGAGCTTCACGATCCCGCTGTCTGGGTCGATGGTGTAGCCGCCCGAGACGACCACGTCGTCGAGCTTGAGCACGATGTCCTGGTCGGTGTCCCACCAGCCCACCGAGGCGATGTACTCCGTCGCCTCGTCGCCAGAGGTCGTATCGGTCGCCATGAGCGGCTCGTCCGTCACCGGGAACTGGTGGCCGTAGGAGTAGTCGATCCGCGCGACCGGGTTGAACAGCCCGAGCTGTGGGACGTTGCCCGCGCCCCAGATGCCGATCTGGCTCAGCGCGAAGTTGATGATCTCGATGTAGCCGCCGTGCTTGTTGACGAAGACGTCTTCTGGCTGGAAATCGATGAACGTCGACTCCGTCGCCAGGACCCGCATCGCGGACATCGCCTTCAGCGGCGTGTGGAACGGGTAGACCCGTGCCGCCTGGTTATTCCGGCCCCACTCGTGCTCTTCGCCGATGATTTCCCCACCCTTGAACGAGTAGCGCTGTGGCGTCAGAGGCACATTGCAGAACGCGTCGACCGCAGCAGACGAGCGGAGCAGGTTCGCCCTGATCTCGTGGTCCGGAACCCCGTTGAGCCCGATGCCGAAGCCAGCCTTCTTGAAGCGCTGCGGGGTCATGTAGCCGGGGCTCCGACCCCCGACGATGACCGCTGGCCCCGTGACGGTCCCCGCCACGACAACATCGACGTACTCTGAGCCACTGACGTCGCCGCCAGCAATCTGCCCCGACCACTCCGCCGACCAGGTTCCGAGCTCCTCGTTCGAGAGCGTCTGCCAGAGGTAGCTGTAGGCGCCTATGCCGGGCTCGTCGACGATCGGTGGGATGACGAACGGCCCATACACGATGTCGCCGTCCGGGTTGCGGAGCGACATCGTGACGTTGTCCCCGTCGGCCGGGAGACCAGCTCCATTTCGATAGAGCGCCCTGAGTGTGATCTCTCCACCGCGCGCGACGGTTGCCATCGGAAACCCTCGTTATTCGGGCAGCTTCTCCACGGCGGGCTGCTCGCCATTCTCGACTGGGGCTTCTGGCTCAACCGCCTTCAGCTCCGGGACCGACGGTGGCACCTGGATTGCCATCCGCATGATCTGTCCCCGATCCAGATCGCAGTTGAACTCCTCGTTGTCCGAGAGGCCATGCTGCTTGCAGATGTTGCGAATGAAAGCGGTCTTCTCGTTGCCAAGCATCGACATGATCCGCGAGTAGTGCTGCTGGAGCGCCGCCAGCTCCTTCAGCTTCTCGCTGACGAAGACGATCTCGTCGTTGCGGGCCTTGATCTCGTTGACCTCGAGCACGGTCAGATCTGCCGCGTACTCCGGTTCAGGGAGTCGCTGGAGCACGGTACCCACCTGGCGCTCGACCATGCGTGGTTCCCTGGGAGCTCGCATCCGACGTCGTTGGGATCGATTCGGGAGGTCGGTCATGGCATCCTCGTGCAGGTTGTTAGAGCTCGCCACAGTCTACGCAGTTTGGTGCAGAGCCAGAAGGCTCATGGGTCCACCGTCACTGCCGCCATCCGCAGCTCGCAGGACGCATCCGAAGGCGGCGGATAGCCCCACGGGAAGCCGATCTTGTCATCGAACAGCACCGCCAGTGGCGTGGATGGCTCCGCCGCAGTCACCCTGAATACCTCGGTGCCGTCGATCAGGAAGGCGACAAAGCCGCTGCGCCGCTCGGTGCGGAACTCGTGGAAGGTAGTCCGGATGTCAGATGGGATCGGGAGGCCGTATTTGCTGCCCGCGCCCTGTCCAATGACGTGGGCCGCCAACTGCTGCCGCTCCAGCATTTCCGGCCAGTCAATCTCGGTCGAGGACCAGGTGGTCGTGTCGTACAGCCACCCCGCCTGCCAGCAGCCGGGATCTGGATTGAAGCTCAGCCAGGTGCGATAGGTGCCGTAGCCAAAAGTCGGGCCGTTTCCGCTCTGCGACGTGCCCAGCAGGACCGCGTCCCAGAGGCCGTCGCTGCGCTTTGCCGTGGTGAGATCTAGGTAGCCATCGTGGAAGCTGGCCCGCTGCGCGCCGTTGGCGAAGCGGTTGTAAGCCTCCATCAGGTCCGACGGGTGAGCGTCGGGGTAGGTCAGCACCTTGAAGGGCGCCAGGCTCCCATCGCTGAACACCTTGCGTAGCAGGGTTCCGTACTGAGGCGGTATCACCGGCAACCCGGTTGGACTCTGGCTCGCTGTCGGAGCAGGGGTCGGGGTTGGTGTCTGGGTCGGAGTGGGGATCGGGGTCGGGGTCGGCGTTGGGGCAACCGTCGGAGAAGCAGTCGCCGTTGGGTGCGGCCTCGGGGTCCGGATCGGGCGCTTCGCCTCTGTTGATCCGACCAGCACCATCGCGAATATCAGCGCAGCGGCGAACAGCCGAACACTACGCGGCATGACGACACCCCCTTATTCCCAGAGCGTTCTGCGCGAGAAACCTGCCAGCGGAATGATGCGGTTCGTCGTGAGTGCGGTCGGAATGATGTTCGACGGCAGCGGATAGGCCGACGCCTTCTCGAGCCCCAGCATGCGGCTGCCCCACAGGGCCGGTGAGCTGCGGAACACCGTCGCCGTCGTACCCGAGCAGACCAGCGCCAGCCACAGGCTCGGGTTACCGGGCCTCGAGGGAGGCAGCACGAACGAGGCGGTGCTGGCCTTGATCTCGACTGCGCAACTTCCCCACGCGGCTGACGTGAACGTGGCGTCGACGGTCGTATCGTTGCCGACATTCCACTCGGTCTCGAGCGCCTGCGCCGGAGTGGCGGCGGTCTGGTCCGCGGTCTCGGTGAAGCCAGTGCCGGGGGCCGTGGCTGTCGCCGCGGCGTGGCCGTGGGCACCGAACGTCGCGTTGTTGGCGGAGCCGAAGGCGGCCAGCGTTGCCAGCGCCGTACCGCTGCTCCCGGTACCGACAGCCTGCTGCACGATTCCGTCGTTGGTCGTCGTATCGACCCCTGAGAACTCCTCGAGCGCCCAGCAGGCGCCCGTCTGGGTGGTCGCGCCGAACGAGATGCTGATCGTGCCGGTGTAGTCGGCCGTCGGGACGCACGACCAGATGCTTACCCGGTTCAGGTTCGTGTTGTATTGCGTGGTGGAGCGGCTGGCCCACGTGCCACCACCCGTGATCGAGCTGACCGCAGTCGCGCTCGATCCGTGCGAGTTCTCGACGCTCATCAGGTACAGGCGGCCCGCCTTGAGCGTCACGCTGGCGGTCGTGTAGCTCGTCGCGTCAGTCGAATCGTTGCCACTCGTGATGTTGGCGTGTGCCGTTTTCCACGTGCCGCTCGCCTGCACGACGTTGGCATTGGCCGACACAATCCCACCAGTCGAGCGGATCAGGTCCATGCGTCCGGTGGTGTAATCGGTCATCTCATAGGCGCCAATGTCGAGCGAGTCAGTGCCGACCGTGGCTCCGTTGGTCCAGCCTGCCTTCGCCACCACGAACGCTTCGATCAGGTACATCGGGAAGAGCAGCGCGAGGTTCGCCGCAGGCCACGTTCCCGAGGCTGGGGCGGCAGCCCCTCCCGACGCCATCGTTCCCGCGAACTCGGGATGCCACGGTGTGATGATTGGCGGCGCGACCCGGTGCCTGGGCGGCGGTGTCCAGATCGGAATGGTCATGGACCGAAGGTCCGGTAGCCCTGGACGCCCATCATTGGCAGGTACGCTCGCGTGTACTTGGCGAACGTGGCCGGGCTGGCCCCGGTCGACAGCGGCATCGTGATCCCGGCCTGCTCGAGCAGACCGAACGCCTGGAGGATGCCAGCCGCAGGCGCGACGCTTAGGACTGTTAGCGTCGTCACGGTGTCACACACCATCGCCATGTAGTACGTGCCTCGCGCGAGCACGGTATCGGTGACGTCGAGAACCTGGAGATCCGTCGCCCCCGCTGCTGCGGTGGTTCCCTTGGACACCAGCCGGGTTCCGTCCTCAGCGTAGATCCCCAGATCGATGTTGCCCGAGGCGACGCCGATCGCTGCGAACAGCTTGGTCACGGTCACCGGCTCGGGCACGTAGAACGGCACGAAGATCACGAGGTTGGCGGCAGGCCACGCCGCTGCCGCCCATCCCGTCATGGAGGCGCGGTAGGCGGCGACCCCGAGAGATTGCTCGGTTGTCGGCGTGATGATGACTTCGCCGGGTCTGGCGAGCTCCGGGGCGAACAGCATTAGTAGATCTCGAGCAGATGGAGCTTCGCGTCGCCCGTCGCCGTGTAGGCAGCCGATGTGATGCCCGTGATTGCATTCGTCACCGGCAGGAAGATCGAGGCTCCCGGATCGAGCACGTAGTGCGTGGCATAGACCGCGGTGCCGCCGCTGATGTCGAGCGCCACCCCGACGGTCTGCTTATTCGTAATCAGCACGCCCTTCCGCTGCGATCTGGCAGAGATGACCGTCGTCGACGTGTTGCTGATCGCCACCTGGCTGGCGGCATTGGTCCCAGCTCCGACCTCGTAGCCGACCTGCGCGCCTGAGCGCAGATACCAGGACTGAACGGCATCGCCGTCGGCGCTGACCGCGGACGGTGCAGCGGCGCTCGCGTAGCCACCGATCAGCAGCGGGTTGCTGCCGGTGCCGACCGCATCGTGATCCGCGAGCCCCTGCACGCCTGCGCGGACGTACCAGGGTGCCTGCGATCCAGAGACCTTGACGGTGGCGGTGCCGGAGGCGTAGACCGCGTTGACCCGGTAGCGGACCTGGCGGATACCCTGGCACGGCACCATGTACATGTCGTTCACGGCCGGGACGAACGACCCGCTGATGAACGATGGCGGCAGGCCCATCTTGATGACTCCGGACGCCGTCACCCAGTTGGTGTCGTCCCCGGTCACCTCAAAGATCATGGAGCCCGGCGTCGTACCGATGGTCGTGACGTGGAAGATCATCGAGGCCGCGCCATCGGTGACCACCGTCACGGCGTTGGCGGTGTTCGTAGCGGCCACTCCGGCCGGGTTCGTCTTGCGATCCCAGCCCGGCCCGATGCCTGCCGCTGGAATCCCGGTATCGACGTTCGGCGCTGCATCGAGCGCGGTGATCGACCGGGAGCGATCCCAGGTCGTGCCGTTGAACACCGAAGACCACGACTGGGTATTCAATCCCGCCGTGGCGGTGAACGCATCGGTCGGCGTGTTGGCGGTGGCCGCGCCGGTACCGTCGTAGCCGGATGCGATGAACACGCCGAGTCGACCCTTGGAGTCGAAGTGGGCGTCGACCCGATCCCCTGCCGACACGCCGGTCGGATTGACGGCGGTGACCTTGCCACCGACCTTCATCGGGTTCCCGCTGTCGACGGAGTCATGCGGCGTGGCTCCGCCGACAGCGAGTGCTCCGACCGCGCTGACGCCTGTCTCGAGGACACCGCCAGCCGCGACTCCGCCGCCCGAGGCCGGGAATACGATCCCGCTGACCTCGATCAGGTCAGTACCGCCTCCAGTGTCGTAGTCGAGCTGGCGCTGTTCCCCAAACTGGGCATCAGCCATTGGTCATCAGACCTCGTCCCAGTACCCGGTGCTGTAGACGTCGGCCGCGACCGATGCGTCCTTGTTGGTGATCCTCACCCCGAAGCCCGTCGTCGCGTCGGAGCTGGCCCGGGTGATGAAGGTGTCATCTGGCGCACGCCACTGGAGGAGCTGCCCGGCCAGGGCGAAGGCCACGACCCGAGCCGTGAATGAGCCGGTCAGGATCGTACCGATTTCGATCTTGATCGGGACGGTCGAAGTGACGTCCGCACCCCAGAGCTGACCCGTCTTGCCGGAGGTGACGTAGTGCGTCAGGGTGACGTTCGCCCCAGCGCCCAGGGCGGCTGAAGTCTGCGTGCTGAAGAACGCCGAGGTCGGCTTGAGCGTGTAGAACGCCGCACCGTCGGTCAAGCGGACCGGGAGCGGGTTCGTCGCACCTGGCGCCGAGCCGACGATCTGGTTGACGTTGATCGAGCTGTTCGCTGCCGGAGTGACCGCGACGGACCCCTGGTCCGAGGCAATGACCACCGGGAGGCTGTTCGCCGAGGTCTTCGACCCGATCGTGATGAGCGTTCCTGCCGAGGCCAGGTTCACCACGGGCGAACCATTCCGCAGCATCCACATGGCGACCGCGTCGTTGTTGGCCGACACGTCTGAAGGTGCCGCCGCATTGGCGAGGCCCATGCTCATCGTGCCGGTCGGCGTCGACGTCGCTGCGGCGTCTCCGACGTACTGCGTGCCGCTGCCGAACGACGTGATCTGGTTGCCCGAGCCATCCACGATGGCGACGTTCAGCGCATCGTTCGCCGCCAGGTCACGGACTGTCGCCAGGGTCGTGCCATCCGAGATGCGGACATGCTGGGCCGTGGCGATGGTCTGCCCGATGTTCGTGAGCAGCGTGCCGTTGGCGGCGATGTTCACGACCGGCGACCCGTTGCGAAGCATCCACATCGCAACCGCGTCGTTGTTGGCAGAGACGTCGGTCGGTGCCGCCGCATTCGCCAGGCCGACGGCCATCAGGCCAGTCGGAGTGGCTGTCGCCGCCGCATCCCCAACGTACTGCGCGGCCAGCGCAAGCGCGCTCTGGTCCGAAGCGATGACCACGGGCAAGCTCGAAGCCATGGCCTTCTGGCCGATGGTGATGAGGGTGCCCGCCGAAGCAAGGTTCACGACAGGTGAACCGTTCCGCAGCATCCACATCGCGACCGCGTCGTTGTTGGCGCTGACATCGGACGGCGCTGCCGCGTTGGCAAGGCCCGAGATCATCAGCGTGTTCGGAGTCGCCGTCGCCGCAGCATCACCGACGTACTGGCCCAGCAGGTCAGCCGTCAGGGAGCCTGAGTTGTCCGTCACCGGCACGGCGACGCCCGAGGCATCGACCGAGAGGCGACCCGCGGCCGAAACCGCGGCCTCGTTCGTCCCGCCCGTATCAATGAGCTTCCCCCGGACGAACTCGGTAGTAAGTGTCTTGACCGCGAGGCCAGTTGAGTTGTCAGCCATCGACAGGCTCCTTCGGTGCCTTGACCATCAGTTTCAGGTTGGTGTCGTTCTCGGCGATCTTGGCCGTGAGAGCTGCCTCATTGGCGAGAATCTTCCGAGCCTCTTCATCCAGTTCCTCGTTCGCGAGCTCGGCTCGCGCGAGGTTGACCTGCTTCTGACCGTCAATCTGGGATAGGCGAGCCTGCCCCTGCTTTATCGTCTGTCGATGCTCGAGCGTTGCGAGCTCGAGGCGACGTCGTTCGATCGTGTAGTTGGGACCCGCGTCAGCCATCTGAACCTCACTCAGCGAAGATGGTGCCTTCGTAGTCGCCGGACACGGGACCCGTGTTCTCGACCCGGAGAGCGATGACTGAACCCGCCGCGATGACCTCTGGGTTCGGCATGACCAAGTAGCCCTCGTTCACGCGGCTGAAACGAGCCTTGATCCCCTCCAGGGGAGCGTTGTCCACTTCGACCCACATCTCGCCGTCAGTGGTTCCATGCACCTTGAAGCCACGCAGCTTCCGGGTGCCAGCCACCGTGCTAACGATGGTCTGCACACCACTCGGCGCCAGACCAGCGATGGCTCCCCGGACGTTCTGCGCGTTCGGAGCCCCACCGCTGCTGCCACCAGCGACAGGCTGGACGATGGCGGTCATGGCGATCCTCGTAGAGATGCGGGGGGCCGGGGGCCACCAAGGACCCTCGGCCCCTCGTTCAGTGCCAGATCTGCGATCAGGTCTGGAAGACGCGGACCTTGTTGCTGAAGGGCAGAGCCTTCTCAGCCAAGCCCCACATGCCGAAGACGATGAACATGCGGGTGAGCTGTCCGCCAACGCCGACGGGGATCTCGATGACCGTTGGGGCTGCGGAGCCCAGGTACGGCAGCGAGATGGTGGCCTCGTCGAGGACGTAGATGTCGCCCACGGTCTCCCCGTTGGCGCCTCCGGTCCCCGTGTAGGTCCCGATCGACGGCCCAGGCACCGGGATCAGCGGCAGTGCCCCAAACGGGCTGTTGAATGCCTGAGTCCGAACGCCGACCGCGATGTCGACGAGCTCAGACGTCCAACGCACGTTGGCTTCCTGCTGCTTGTCCAGGAGGTGCTTGTTGAAGGCCGACAGGTAGATCGCCGAGGCAGATCCGCCATCGTCCATGATCGGCACGCATGCCAAGTCGAGCTTGTCGATGAACTGGTCAGGGGTCCCTGCGAAGGGATCCATGTTCACGACGCGGCTGCCGTTGGTGTCCGTGTTGAGAAGCTGGCGAAGCCCGGTGAAGCCGTCCGGATCGAACTCGCCCGCCTCGGTGGAGGCGGTTCCGCCCGACTCGGTGTCGTTGGCGTTGCCACCGAAGATGGTCTTCTGCATCTTCGCGGCGATCGCCACGAGCGCCGACCGCATCTCGAGCTGCTCGGGGTTGAAACCCGAGCCGGACTGGAGCGCGGCGAACTGCTGCTTCAGGGTGACTCCGCGCCGGGTGCCGATGATCGCGACGTTCGTGGTCTTCCGGCCGTACGTCCCACGATCGTCAACGACGGTTCCCAGCTCGGAGATGAACTCAGCGCCACCCGGGCTGGTCTGCTGGGTGAAGGTGTGGACCAGGCCGTTCGCGGGCTCCTTGGTGAAGCGATCCCACGCTGGGAAGGCTCGCACGAAGAGCTCGTACATGAACGGCTCGAGGTCCTGCCGCACCAGGGCAGAGCCGGAGGTCGTGTCGAGCGCCTTCTTCAGATCCGGGCTGGCTCCGACTGCGTCGATGAGCTGCTGCCCACCGGCTGCCAGCCAGACCTCGAGAGGAACGCCGGTCCCCCGGACGCGAAGCTGCTTGCTGAGCGCGTGGTAGACGTGCGGGGTCGCGAGCTTCCGCAGCTCCATCTGCATCTCGAAGATGTCATCTCCGGAGAGCAGCTTGCGTGCGGGTGTCTCGTCTCCCGGCCCTTCCACGATCGGCGTGGAGTGGGGAGTCGCGTTGAGGGCTTCGAGCTTCTGTCGAAACTCGTCGACGAGCGCGAGCCCTTCTGCGAGATCAGGGTGCATCGGAAGCTCCTTGGTTGTGCTTGGCGATGTAGGCAAGGAGCTCGCCGCTGTACGGACCGCCCTTCAGGCGCTCCGCGAGGCCAGCGGCCTCACGTCGCACCACGGACTTCCGTCCAACCGGCATGCTCATCAGCCTGTTGACGATCTCGACCGCGGTCGCGACATTCTTGTCGGCCTCGGCGAGCTTTGTGGTGAGAGCCTCGTTCTTGGCTGTCAGCTCAGCGGTCTTCGCTCTCTCGGCGATGAGTGTCGCTAGGGTCTCCCCCAGCACCCTCACGGTCTCGGTGAGACCGTTCAGCACTCCCTCGGCCTGGAGAGCTCGGATCTGAGCCTCGGCCTCCTTTTCGGCTTCCCCGTCAACCCCTGCGTCGCCTTCAGGGTCGCTCGCGGGTGGAGCTTCCTGATCGTCGGTGGGGTCAGCTTCCTCGCTCGCCGAATCCGGGGGGTCCGGGGCGGGCTCGGAGTTCAGGATCTCGGAGGCCATGTCCTTCGCAGTTCGACCCTCGAACTCGCTAGCTGCGACGCCATGCTCAAGCGCATAGTCGATCGAAGCCTGGACGGCCTCCTCCATTGCATCGAGATCGGTCCGACTGGCCTTGCCAGCCTCGACCTGAATCTGGTAGTGGGCGATGATCTGGTCCGGGCCATCGGCCTGGAAGACCCCGTCCTCGTCGTCGTCGGGCTCAGGCGGCTCGCCCGGCTCGGGAACCTCTGCCACCACGGTGGGTGGCTCTTCGGTCTCGTCGTCGACCTCTGTGTTGGCGAGGTCGAGATCCTCCTCGGGATCCACGGACGCCTCCTTCTTGCTGAACGACAGCCACTTCTGCCGCATCCGGTTGAACTGGTCCTCGCTGGCGCCACGCACGGCGCCCTTCTGGATGAGGCCCTTGGTGGCGTTCTCGACCCAGCTCAGCGGGTTCGCGGGGATCCCGACCATGCTCGCTTCGAGAAGGATGACTTCGTTGATGATGAGCGGCGCCCAGTAGTCGCCCTCGTAGTCGGGGTCCTCCTCGAAGTCGGTGATTAGCGCCCCGATCGAGATTCCAACCGTGACGCCGTTCTCCATCGAGGCGAAGGTGGCCTCGGCACGCGGGTTCGAGGAGTCCTCGAGGACGGTGATGTCCATCAAGGTGATCGGGTCGTTGGGGGCGCTCTTGTCGATGTAGCCCTGGGCCTTGGCCTCCGCGGCGGACATGGTCCGCGTGCGGGCCTTCTCGGCCACGCCGAAGACATCCTCGGGCAGCTTGTAGTTGTGGTTCAGGAAGATCGTCTTGCCGACGATCTGCTTCGTCATCGATCGAACGCAGGCGTCCGTCATCCGGTCGCCATGCAGGTCCTTGACCGACGAGGAGGCAATGCCTCTGACCCGCTTGCGGCCATCCGAAGAGGCGGACGACTTGACGACCTTCAGCTCCCCCGTGAAGATCTTGAAGTCAGGTCGCTCGTGCTCCCCTTCGTCGCCGAGCAGCACGGTTCCCACCATTGGCTCGAGGGACTCGAGCAACTCCTGGGTCGACTGCGGCTTGGGCTTCGTGAGCGTCATGCGCTAGCACCTCGATGTACTCGTTGAACCTTGCCGCTGCCTCGTCCCAGACGAACGAGCGGGTGACGTGCTCCAGACCTGCCTGCCCGGCATCCCGACGCCAGCGCCGCGATGCGTAGGCACGTTCGATGGCTTCGGAGAAGGCGCCGATGTCGGCGAGCCAATGGTCCTGTCCGAAGGGGACCGTGATCTCTCGCCCGGGTTCGATCAGCTCGCCACCAGGACCCACGACCTCGGGGATCGCAGATACGTTCTGGGCGATGACTGGAACGGCGCAGGCCAACGATTCGGCCAGCGTGAGCCCGAAGCCCTCACCTCGGCTTGTCGACACGAACAAGTCGAAGGCGTTGTAGATGGCGTTGAGATCCTGCTGGCTGTACCCCTGGTTGGTGATGAACCGGCTCGGCACGCGGAACCGATCCAGCAGGTCGAGCTCGCGGCTGAAGAGCGCCGGGAGGTTGACACCCGATCGCTCGTCCTTGGGCTTGCAGTGGAAGTAGGTGACGACGTCTGAATGGCGACGCATCACCGGCAGCACGGCTTTCCAGGTGGATGCGAAGTCCTTGCGGCCGGTGTTGCGATCGACCCTGCCGATCAAGAACGAGTCCGGATCGAAACCGAAGGCCCGCTTGCAGTCCCTCTTGGTCCGAAGCACATCGCCGCGGCTGATGGTGATCGGCCGCTCCCCGGAGACCGGCCAGAAGAGATCCGTGTCGACGCCGTGGTAGACGAGCTTCGCCTCCGGCATGGCCTCCAGGCCGAACTTGCTCATCGCGACTCGGTTCGTGACCTGACCCAACGGGTCGTACATCTTTGGGTTGTTGTACCCATCGATCGGGATGTAGGCCAAGACCGGAAACCGCTTGATGATGAGCCGCTCGGGATCGAAGCGGTTGTTCAGCAACCAGGCGTAGAGCACCTGCGGGTCGTTGAGCGTGACGATCACGTCAGGCATGACGTTGGCGGCCAGCTCGATGAACCGGCTCATCCCGTAGGTGTCCCCTGCATCATGGATGGTGGGGACGTACATCTGGACCTTGGTCGGGTAGGGGTCGCCTTTGTAGTTGGTCGCTAGGAGATGGACCTCGTGTCCGTACTGCTCGACCAGGCGATCTCCCAGGGCATGAGCAACTCGAGCGAAGCCGGTGGCGCTGCCACCGTCACCGATCCATAGGACGCGCATCGTTCCTCCACGCCAGGCAGCGAAACGCTGCGGGCTGATGGTGAAAGGCGAACAAGCGTGCTACGCTTGTGCGGGCGGACCCTGGGTCAGGGCTGAATGGCAGCTCGGGGGTCCGCCTCTCCTATTCCGGGGATGGCACGGCTAGCGTTTGACCGCTAGCCGTCCATTCGGCACGGAGAGGAGATTCGTGAGGCGCACGATAACAGATGCCCTGTCGACTTGAACAGGGTCTAGCTCACGGTGAGCGCCTGCGCCGCAACCTGGGAATCGTTGCTCGCATCACGCAGGACGAGGTTCCAGCTCCCTGGCTCGTCGAAGATGACGCTGAGCCAGTCGTGAAGTCCGCCGTGCGAGACGTCGAAGACGTGGCTCTTCAGGTTCTTGGCGATGTCCGACCCGGAGGGCCGCTCTGCCTCGATGTAGTAGCGGAACTCGCCCCCCGTCTTGTGGGGGCCACGAGCGTAATCGGCTCCGCTGACCGACACCTTGCAGATGTCGATGGTCGCGCGGGGAGCCGCTGGGTCGACTGCGATCGCCACCATGAGCTTCTCCTCTACTCCGCCGCGACCTCGAAGTCGCGCTCGGCCTTGACGCCGCCGCATGAGATTGCGACGTGATGATTCCCGTCCACGACGGGCATGAACGATACCTGGACCTCACCGAAGGGATCGGTCATCAGCTCCAGCGCTCCGCGCGGGTCGGGCCAGATAGTAATGACCGCAGGCTCCGAGGGCGGGAACTTGCTTCCTGTCACCGTGATCCCCTGGTGGATGACCAGCGGCTTCGGTCCGATGTCGATGGCTCCGCCGCTGGCGGCGGGAGCTGCCTTGGCGGGTGCCTTCTTCGCTGCTGGCTTCTTCGCGAGGGCCGTCTTGCTAGCCATCTGGCTCCTTTCCCTCGAATGCGAGGTCTCTCACGGCTGACCACCATGCAAATGATTGCACGTAAGGCCAGCCCTTCTCTGCGGCAACACCAACACAGGCGTCATGCATCATCAGGATGTTGTGAGCCTCCCAGCCGCGATTGCCCTTTCCGATCTGGAAGTATCGCAGGTAGTCCTGCATCATCTCGTCGAGGCTGCGTACATGGTCGATGCGGCCGTACGGCCACCACAGCTCGATCCTGGCGCTCGGCCGGGAATGCAGGGTCTTCGGCCAGCCGAGGCTCCTGCGAAAGAGCCGTAGGTGCCCAGATGACATCGGATCCTGCTGCTCGCTGACCGATTCGACTCCGTCAACCAGCGTGTGAAACGGGATCCAGACTCCCTCTGCACCGACCGATTCCGCGTAGGCTGTCGCGGTCCACATCGACTCGAGCAGCTCCTTGCTCGGCATCTCATCCAAGGCGATGTCGAATAGCCACGGAGTCCGCACCGCAGACACGATCCGATCCATCGACGCGTCGCCATAGCCCAGGTGCGGCTCGCGGAGCACCTGGTCTCCGGGGCGGTTCGCCAAAGATTCGGCAATCTTGAGCGTCGAATCGGTCGATTCCTGCACACCGACGACAAGATTCGAGAACCAGCGCTTCATCAGCTTGAGGAGTGCGGGCATCCGCGCCTCCTCATTCCAGGCGACCATGACTCCGGTGCAGTCGGTGTATGGACCCCGGTTCGGAAGGCTGGTGCCGGTCTTGGCCGCGATCTCCTCGATTGGTTCCTCGACCCGGATCATTCCTGCGGCCAGGGCTCCGCCCGAGGCATCTCAAAGAACTCGCCGAACAGGTCGGGAGCTACCGGACGATTCGCGGGCACCCGAGCGGGGATCCCCATCACCGTCGACCCTGGCAGAACGTCCTTCGTCACCACGGCCCCTGCCGCGATGATGGCGTCGTTGCCGATCCGGATCCCCGGCAGCAGCAGCGCCCCACCGCCTATCCGTACTCGCTGGCCGATCTTCGGCCCGACGACCTCGCCTCCGCGCTGCATGGAGTTGTCGTTCATCATGTAGACGCCGACCGAGATGAAGCACTCGTCGCCGATCACCGCGTCGTTGCAGATGTGCGAGAGGTCGACGATCTTGCAGCGGCGCCCGATCCTGGCTCCATTCTGGATCGTGCTGTTGTTGCCGACCACGGTCTCCGACCCGATCTCGGTGTCCTCTCGGATCGTGACCCCTTCGCCGATCAGCACCTTGGGCTCGATCACGACGCCTGCGTAGATGACAACGTGCGTCCCGATCACGGATCCGTCCTCGATCCGGGTCTGCCCGTTCTGCACGTGCGGCATCCTGGCGATGACGCCCGCCACCTTCGGCTGCTTGCCCAGGTAGGCACCCGGGAAGATCGTCACATCGTCCCCGATCCAGACACCCTCCTCCACCACGACGCCGGGATAGAGGTGTGTCCTGCGACCCACGGTCGCTCCGCGCCGCACGATGGCGAACTCGTCGATGATGGCTCCGCTCCGGATGTCGGTATCGAGCTCGATGATCGCCATCTCTGAGATCACGATTACTCCTTCGAGGCTTTGATCGCCTGCGCGATGTCTCCCACGGCCCCCGCCACCATGGCTCCGACCGACTCTGGCACCTCGAACCGCACGACGTTCTCGGTGGCGGCTGGCTGACCGTCGGTAGACGGCGCTCCGGCCGGAGGCTTGGCCTCCTTCGATTCCATCATCTCGCGGGCGGTAGGAACATCCTTCAGAGAGACGAAGCCCACCGCGGTCTGTGCCATCGGATAGTTGAAGTGGTCCTCCGTGAATGGCTCCAGGCCCTTCCGCTTGCGAATGGCGTTGACGCTCTCGCTGGCAACCTGCCCGAGCTCGATCTGCTCGATCTTGGCTCCCGCCAGGGACTCGCGCATGTTGAGCTTGGTGAAGCGGAATGCCAGGTTGTTCGCCTTGCCTCCGAAGCTCTCATCCCACACGACCTCCCTGGTGAGGTGGTTCTGGACCAGCTTCAGCAGGCGCTTGGCGCCTCGCTCATCAGTCTGCTGGTCGAGGACTTCGGCCGTCGCCTTGTTGACCTCGGCAGTGAGTCCGAGATCCTGCGGGTGCATCTCGAACACCGCAGCGACCTTCTTGACCAGGTACTCCTGCCACTCGAGGAACTGCATGTCGCGGTTGTTGCCGCGGAACGGGATCCACTTCGCACCACGCGTGCCGCCCCAGAAGGCGGTCGCGCCCTTGCCAGCGATCTCCGCCAGCCAGTAGCGGCTGAACTTCTCGACCTGCTCGGGCCGAGCGTTCTCGCCGAGATCGAAGATGCCCTCGCCGCCTGCGGTCGAGACCTGGCGCGCGTTGTAGTCGTGGCCGAGCAGCTCGGCATCGATGACGAGCTTGAGCACCTCGAGATTCGACAGGCCAACCACCCGAGCAGTCGAGGCGCGCTGCATCATGTAGATCAGCTCGTCGTTGGTGTAGGACTCCACCTGCTTGGTCCCCGGGTAGGGCCACCAGAAATAGCGATCCTCCTCTGGATCGCCGTCCCAGATCTTGCTGACCTTGATCTCGCCGCCGTCGACCGGCCACAGCTCCCGGATCTCGCGTCGGAGGTCGCGAACCTTCTCGATTGCCCCCGCGTCCAGGACCAGGATGTCTTCGACCACCATCTCGATCGCGGTCTGGAACGACTCGTCGCGTGGGTTGGGCGTGTCGAATAGGTCGCGGATCCGCTGCTGGAGACGCTTCGAGGATGGCCGTGCCGGATCGAATGGGACGATGTCCCAGTCGGCCGCGGAAACCTGGCCCTTGCGGATGTCGATCGCGGCTCGCACCCAGGTCGATTCTTTCGACCACTGGCGGAAGAGGGGCACGCCGGGCTTGCCGACCTGCTTGCCATCCGAGGAGGCCATGGAATATCCAGCGGTGGGGGTCTTCTTCGGTGACGCCCGCAAGCCCTTCACCAGGTCTGTCAGGGCTCCCATCAGCGCTGACCTCGGAAGTGCCCGATGATGTGCTTGTCGAGCTGGCGGGTGAACGCGTTGCGCTGCATCTGGCGATTTCCCTCCAGGATCGCCTCGCGGTAGGTCATGCGGTACGTCTCGAGACCGTCCATGGCGCTCGCCAGGTACTCCGGCACCAGACGCTTCCCATCGCGGAACTCGACTTCGACCATATCGTCCACCGGCCTACCTCCGAACCAACTGCGAGCCGCGCCCGCCGAGCTTGCCAAAGAAGAAGCCGCCGCCCGTCAGATCCATGCTGAATCCGAGAGCGTCGACGAGGTCGTCATGGCCCTTACCATCCCCGCGGAAGCGTCGCAGCTCGATCTCGAGATCCGAGCCCTTCAGCGAGATGTGGTGATGGACCTTGTGCGATTCGTACTTGGCCGCGACAGCCCTGGCGCGCGTGACCTTGTCGGTGTCGGTCTTCCGGCCTTCGATCGGGATGGCGGGGTAGTCCCGCATCACTTCCTTGACCAGGGTGGACTGGAACTGGTTGTTCTCCACGATGACCAGTGCGACCTGAGAATACGCCATGAAGCCGTCGACGATGAACTCCGCGTGCTTGTCCTCGCGTCGATCTCGGTACGCATGTAGCACCCAGAAGCCGCCCTCCTGGTCGACCGCGGTCACGACCCGGGCGGTGTAGTCGGCGCTCTCTCGCTCGCTGCTGGCGAGGTCGATCCCCATCCGGAAGGTGTATTCGCCGTCGGGCAGGGTGGTGAAGTAGTAGGCGTCCGGCATCGGCATCCGAGGAAAGACGTTGCCCTTGGTCAGCCCGCTTACGTCGTTGAGGTAGGCAACCCCGAAGAAGGCGGAGCCCATCTCCTCGAGCTCATGCTGGAGCACCGAGATCGGCCAGCGGTCGGGCCAATAGCTCACCAGTTCGCCGTCGACTTCCTTCCAGGCCGGAATGACGAAGTTCTTCCAGCCGCGCCCGCCCTCCTCGACCGGCTTGATGAGCTCCTCGGCGAGGTCGCCCTCGGCCCAGCGGGTGCCGATGTAGATGATGACTCCACCAGGCACCAGACACGGTCGTAGGACCAAGTTGAACCAGTCCTTGACCTTCTGCATCTGCTCCGGGCTGCTGGTGTTCTCCTTGTCGAGGATGTCGTCGAGCAGGATGATGTCGAACCGCTTCGACACGATCGGAGTGCCCACGCCTCCGGCGTAGACGGTCCGATCCTTCGATCGCTGGTGGATCGAGTCCTTGTGCAGCCACTCGGCATCCGTCCACTTCTTGCGGCTGACGCAGTCGCCGTACAGCTCGATGAATCGATCATTCGACTCGAGGCACGATCGTATCGCTCCCGAGAAGGCCCACGCCTGGCGGTCGGTGTTGCTGAACAGGCCGACCCGGATGTTGGGGTTGTCGGCGATCTTCTTGCTCAGCCAGCCCTGGGTGATGCCGGTCGTCTTGCTGGCCCCGCGCGGCATGAGGACTTCGCCGCTGTCCCCCGCGGCGATGAGTTCCTCGATAAAGCCGATCGCCTCGAGCAGGTGCTCTGGCAGGAAGCCGCCGTTGTTTTCGCGGAGATGCTCCGCCCAGACGTACTCGATGAAGTCACGCGTGCTGTTCTTGGCATTCGCGCGGCGGCTCAGGTCAAGCAGATCTCTCCACTGGGTCGGGGAGAGCTCGCGGAGGTGTGACGTCAACTGGCTCGGGTCTGAGGTTTGCCCGAGCAAGCTCTCCAATGGCTTCAAGGAATCGGGGATCTGCGAGATGTCCAACTACCTGTCGCTCCTCGGTGATGTTGCTCGGCAGCCCGCGCAAGGTCTGGATCTGGCGGATGACCTCGAGGCCCTCCTTGATGGGGACTTCCATCGGGGCGACGCCAGTCTGCTCATCGCCCGCAAGCTGGATCGCCAGCCGGGTCAATGCCATCTCCAGGACGGTGACACTCTGGTCGGCCAGGCGCGAGAGTTGGCGCGCCCGTGATTCGGCCGAAATCTTCAGGTAGCGCTTGTCGACGTCGACAAGATACGCCTGCCGCTTCTCTTCCCAGCCTTCGCGCTTGGCGTGGGTGCTGATGGTCGAGTTGCTGACGTGCTCGCGCTTCGCCATCTCGCGTCCGGTGATCTGGGTTGTGACGTACTCACGCTCTAGGGACGCCCAGTCGAGCTTCGCCGCGGCCATCAGGCCAGGAACCTCGCGGCGATCGCCTCAAGGGCAGCGGCGTCGTTCATGCGCGGATCGGTCTTGGCCTTGGCGAGCGCCTCATCGAGAACCTGCGCCGCGTCGGCTGGGAGTCGGAAGATGCGCTCCACCCAACGCTGGCCGTTCTGCTTCTCCATCTTCTCGCGGGCAGCCTCCCAGTCGAATCCTGGGAGCTGGGCGATCTGCGCGAACTCGTCTTTCGAGTAGGGCATGACCTCGGTCAGCTCGTCCAGCGTGGACGAGGCCAGCAGGTCCCGCAGAAGCTCGCCGAGCTTCTTCTCCTGTGGCTTGCCGCGCAGCTCGTTGAGGACCACGGTGAGCTGCTTGGCCTCGTGGAGACCGATGGGACTGATGTCGTAGATCGGGACCTCGGTGAAGCCGAGCTCCTTGGCGGCCTTCCAGCGATGCTCGCCGTCAATGATCTCGTACAGAGCACCATCGAGACGGCAGATGATCGGGTCGACGAACCCGAAGCGCCGGATCGAGGCCAGCTCACGCCGGAAGGTGATCTCATCCTGGACATTGGGGTTCCAGGAGTTCGGGCGCAGCTTGTCGATGCTGACAACGAGCGCCCTGCCGAAGATCTCGGGCTTTAGCGAGGCTCCCGCTTCAGCGAGAACCTGTGCCGCTGGTCCAGCCACACCACCACCTCAGTGATCTTGGGGTGATCCACCACGAGTCGCTCGATCACCCACAACCCTACTCCCTCGGGCGTGGGGATCCCCCCGGGGAGCATCTTGGTGAGATTCTTGCCCTCGATCTCCAGGACCAGGGTGTCGAGGTCGCGGTCGAGCTCTGCCACTCGGTATGAGCGTCCGGAGCGCGGGTCGAAGATGCCCTGGACGCTGACCCGGATCCGCCAGTGGTGGCCGTGGCCGTCGTGACGGCAGGAATCGAATAGTTCGATGCGGTCATGGCCCGCGTCGAACTCGCGCTCGACTGACGGCGTGTAGTCGGTCATAGGTCCTCACATGGAGACGGGGAGGCATCTTGGAGTCAGAAGATGCCTCCCCGCCATACGGGGCTCCGCGCGCTTCACCAGCGCGGAGAGTACCACCCGCGCCAACCCGACCGCTAGATCTCTTCCTCGTTCGCCTCCGGCTTGGCCGGGAAGTCCGAGGCCCAGTCCGCCTTGCCTGAGTCGTAGTGCCACAGCACCGAGAGCTCGCTGATCGGCACTGATTTGACCAGGCCCTTCGACGTGTAGACGACCGCCAACACCTGCCTGTTGGTCGGATCTGGGAAGAAGCTGGCGATCAGGACCGGCCCCAGCGTCTTGTGGTCCGCCGCCTCGAGCTGGCCGATCATACGAAGTGGACCAGCGACTTGAAGATGTAGAGAGTCTTGCTGAAGCCCATGACCTGAACCCAGGCCCCATCGTCGGTGACAACGTCACGGAGATAGAGGAACTGGTACGTCAGGGCTCCCAGCCGCCCGCCGTTCGAGCGCGCGTAGATGCCGTCGTTGATCGTTCCATCCGCATCTCGGCTGGTGGCATAGATGTTGGTCGTCCCCACGTCGAGATCCGCGCTGGTCCGGATGTTGATGCCTCCCCCGTTCAGCACGACGTGCTTGGCTGTCGGTGGCGGAGTCGGGGTGATGCCGCCGACGATCGGCTTGATCCGCGGGTCATTTGCCATGGATCCTCCAGCCAGGAACAGGGCGAGGTTGTAGATCATGGTGCGGGTCACGCCGTCGCTCAGCTTCTCCTTGATGGAGAGGTAGGCGTGGGTGTTTGGCCCCGTGGCCGAGCCCGACTGGCCCATCGTCATCACGGTCTGCCCGCGCCCCACCTTCTGGCCGGGCCGGACCAGAACCTTCTGGCCGTGGTTGAATCCAAAGCGCACGCCCGGGCGAATCTCGCAGACGACGTGGTAGCCGCTGATGCTGTTGGCGTACCCCGCCTCGATAACGGTCGCCGCCTCCAGGGCAGGTAGCGGAGTGCCGAGCGGCGCCGAGTAGTCGACCCCACCGTGGTAGTGGGCGCTGTACGCCGAACCAGGAAACCTCAGCCAGTAGGCCCGCTTGGTGCCTTCGTACCACATGGCGGGCTCGCGCAGAGCCACAGCGGGGACTGCGATGCCGAAACGCTGAGTAATGATGCCCGGAGGCGTCAGGAGGGCCATTTCTTGTCCTTTCTTGTTTATTCCGACATTCTGGCTGGTTCTGCCCCCGTTTTCGGCCGTTTCAGGCCATTTCTCAGCGTTTCAGCGACTTCAGACCCACCGCAATGATGGCTAGGACCAGCGAGATTAGCGCCAAGGGCGTTCCAGCTCCCATTCCTGGTGTCTGATCGAACAAGGCGAACGCCAAGCTCGCCCCGGAGGCAACCAGCGCGACCAGCATGATCCATGCCCAGGCATCAGGCCAGCCGCTTCGCTGCACCGTCCCGCCCGCATCAGCCCGGACTGACTGTATCGCGGCGTCCAGCCGTCGCCTCAGCAGCTCGGTGTCCTCCGGGCCAAGCACGTGGAGCCCTAGCTCTTCTTCTTCGCGCCCAGCCATGGCTCAAACTCCTCCTGAACATGCACGACGCATAGATACCACCAGCGGTACGTCTCACCCGTCTCCGCGTTGTACTCGCGGATCTTCATGTCTGCGTAAGCATCGCAGCGGGGATCCTGGCAGGTGATGTTCACCGGCTGTGGCTCTGTCACCGCGCCATCGCTGTATCGGGCAGAGTCGTGGGCGGCTCCGATCCCACCACCCACGGCTCCACCCTCACCGGAAACAGTCCTCGACTAGGGTTGAGGCCGAGACGTTGCACGGTCTCTGGATCGAGGTCGACCAGACGCTCGTCTGGCGTCCCGGTGTAGCAATCGCAGAACATCGTCGGCGTGACGACGACGCTGCGGCCCGTATCGAGGCTAGTGATGCGGATCGGCTGGCAGGCGATCCAGGGATAGACGCAGTCGTTGCGAGCAACCCCTGTGCCGTGATACCAGCTCGCGATGCCCTCGCCGTAGACCTGGCAGCCGACGATCCCAGTTGGGCTGTATGGGCCGACAGGATAGGGCTTGCAACCATCGTAGGCGGTCACTCGGCTGGCGATCGTCACCATGATCGCGACCAGGAGCAGCATGCCGAACACGAGCCCGATGAAGATGGTCACGAGCTTGGCGGTCACCCACAGCAGGCTCTCCCTCATCGGTGAGCCTGTCGTACGCAATAGGGGGTGTGACCGCCCTTGACCCCGCAAATGTCGCATTCACGCTCCCGGGTCTCGATGTCAGCGACCATGCTCCAGATGAAAGCCGCGAGTCGCAGCGGCCAGCGAAGATACCATCGGCTCGGCTGCGGGACGGTGATCGATCCGCTGGATCCAGATTCGTCCCACCACTCGAAGGTCAGCCCTCTCATTGGTCCGCACTCGGTCCTTTCATCGCATCGAGCAGCGCATCGCGAGCTTCTTCGAGCGTTGCCCCCAGGCCGCTCATGTAGTCGACTCTCAGACCGCGATCATCTTCCTCGGCGGAGAGCGGGTTCACCGCGCGCGCCTGCCAGAGCTCGTTCGGTCTGCCGCCATCCCACATGCGACGATAGCCATCGAAGACCCACGGCGCTGGCAGCTCAGGAATCAGTCGCTCCGTCACGTCCCATCCTCCCCCGCGGCAGGGGAGGCGGGGAGGCGGGCAAGGGCATCCTCCCACGCCTTCTCAAACGCCTCGGCAATCTGGATGCAGGCCGCGTTCCAGCCGTCCTGATAGCGCGTGCGCGGGCCACCTTTGGGTCCACCGTTCTTCGGATAGATGCCCAAGTCCATCGCTTCTTCCAGCGCCTCTCGCAGCCCCTCCCCCGCCTGCGCGGGCATCACCGCCCAGCCTGCGGCGGCGAGGGCGACAGCCTCCCGTTCGCGCTCTAGGATCATGCGCGGCCACGACTGGTAGATCGTGACCTTGCCCTTGCGAGGCTTCATGGACTCGATGTCCGCGACGATCTCGTCGGGCGTCAACACGGGGTCATGGCTGGGGCCTCCAGATGAATACGGCGAATAGCACGAGCAGTCCACCGAATAAATAGGTGTCGCTCCGATTGACCCATGTGGTCACCCAACCGAGACACGCAGCGGTGATCCACGCCAGACCGACGATGCCAACGACGAGGCGACGTTGCAAGAGATTCACCCTGCCTCCTCCTCTGCTGGCGTGGCGATTAGGCCGCAGATCGAGCAGATGGTCGCGCTGCCCTGAATATGTGGCCCGGTGAAGGTCTGCCAGTCGTGCTCGTGGTCCTCCAGCGCGGCAGGGGCGGCGGGGAGGCGGGCAAGGGCAGCGCGGAGCGCATCGAATGCTACGTTCCAGCGAATGGCCGAATAGTCAGCGGCATCTTCCTCGTCAAAGAGGGCTTGTACCGCCTCTCGCAGCCCCTCCCCCGCCTGCGCGGGCCATCGCGCTTGTGGCTCCCTCGTAAAGCGGACCTCGTTGCCGTCATCGTCTAGGACGCGAGTACCAGACACAGGCAGCCCCTCCCCCGCCTGCGCGGCCTTGTGCGGCCAAATCGCATCCGTGACGCTATGCCCCGCGACCTTGACCTCGAAGTTGCCCTTGCGCACCACCGCCCAGCCTGCGGCGGCGAGGGCGGCGCTCCGGTGCGCCTCGAACCACTCCGCTTCAGTGCAGGGCGCGTACTCACCCCACACCACCGCAGCGTTGTCGCGCCCCGGCAGCGAGCAGCGGAAGTACGCTTCGGTCGGGTCGTTCGATATGTCCCGCCAGTCGGCAACGCTGCCGTCCTTCTCAAGCGGCGGAGAGGCATACGGGCACTCATAGCAAGTGCCGTTCACGCCGCCGTCATAGGACGAGGACACCAATCGGCGCATCCGTTCCAGCGCCTCCGCCAGCGCCGCCAGCGGGTCGGGCGGCGGGGTCACTTCATCTCGTCGTGCCATAGCCCCCACCGCTCTAGCATCCACAGGCCGGGTAGGACAACTGCCCAGCCCCAGCCCTGAGTGAGCAGGATCAGCACAATCGCTCCGACAGTCAGCGGGTAGTAGCGCCACATCACCCTTCCTCCTCTGCTGGCGCGGCGTGGGCGGCGGGGAGGCGGGCGAGCACCCGCATGCCGTAGAAGTGCAGGGTTCCGTTCTCGGGAACGCGATGGAGCAGCGGGACCTCTACACCAGCGGCCTGTGCGCCCTCATAGGCTTCCGTGGCAGTGTCACCGCTGGCGATGATCTCGTCGTTGTCGATGGCGACCCACTTGCCGCGATAGTTGGCCCACATCTCCTCCGCGGTGACCTCGCTCCACACCGGGCCGATGACCTCCAAGGAGGTCCGCAGGTCCCACGACTGCCCATGCGCCCATAGGTGCAGTACGGCCTCGTTGTCGTCGTCGTAGCGGTTCGCGCCGTCGTAGACGCCGTGGGGCAGGTCCTCCCAGTCACGGAGTTGTGGCGTCGCCTCTCGCAGCCCCCCTTCCGCTGCGGCGGGCTCATGGTCCGCGGGCCGGTGCTCGGCTTCGTGAACAGCGACCCGAACCGGCTCCGTCCGCACCACCGCCCAGCCTGCGGCGGAGAGGGCGGCGAGCGAGCGACGCGCCCACTTGCGGTCATGCTCCTGCGTCGCGTCATCGAGATCGGCGTAGGGCACCCAGTAGCGATGCCATCGCTCGATCCGCTCAGGCGTCAACCCTTGCTCGGCAACCTCGCGGGACCACTTCTCCCACTGCTCATGCTCAATCGCGGCAAGCACTTCCAGCGCCTCCGCCAGCGCGATTTCAGAGCGAGATCGCTCCGATGTCGCCGCCAGCGCGTCGGGCGGCGGGGTCATGGCTGCGGCTCCCGCGACCACGAGCAGGGATCAGTGCCGCACAAGGAGCAGGGGGCTCCCTCCTGCATCTCTAGCAGCACGGCCTCGGTATCTGACAACTGCATGGACACGGACGCCTCACCATGCTGACCCTTCACGACAATCTCGAACGCCTCGCCATGATCCATCGGCTGTCGCCCGGATCGCGCCGTTGCCATCAGGCGGTGCATAGAACGCCGTGACGCCTCTGCGATAAAGTCCGCCCGCTCCCGTTCCTCTGGCAGCATCACGTCTCCTCTGCTGGCGTGGCGTGGGCGGCGAGGCTCATCCGACTGCCTTCAATCGGCGTCGTGGACGCTGCAGCTTCTTCACCGGCTGGCTGGAAACGTGGGCCTCATCCACCAGCACCACGATCCATCCGGCGGCCTTCGGGCCGGTTGACGGCTTGAAGCCGATGAAGGTGTGCGGGTATCGCTTTGCCATCTGCTCGGCATACCCGGAGGAGCCGACTGTGGCGCCGGGGATGCTGGTGGCTCCCAGCTCCACCAAATCGCCATCCTTGACCGGGATGAACTTCACGCGCTTCACGGGCTGATCGGTGGAGGCGTAAAACGGACTGCGGCGGGTCATGCCTTCTCCTTCAAGAATGTTTCGGCTGCTGTTGTGGCCTCCTGCCACTCATCGCGGTAGTAAGTCGAGCCGGGGTTCTGTGCCTCCACCAGCGTCCGCAGCAGCCCCTCCGCCTCGGCCCGCGCCTCGGCTTCGATGGCGACCAGCGCCTCCTTCCAGTCCTGCTCGGTCTGAAACTCGATGCCGACCCACTTCATGCCACGAGCAGTCAGCGGGTGCATCCTCGATAAAACGTGACGGCTCGCCGCCGTCGCCGGAGTGGGCGGGGTCATGGCTCGTACACGACCGCGAAGCCGTCGTCCACCATGCGCCGGTTGACCCAGATCTGGCCCGGCGTGTTGAGCCCGACGAAGATGTCGGCCAGGTAGCGACCGTACTTCTCCTGGCGATCCTTCTGGGTGCGAATCGTGACCTCGACCGACTGGGTCGCGAGGAAGGCCAGCGCCTCGGCGGGAGCCCCCGGGTGCAGGAGCGCGATGAGGTGCTGCTTGGCGGGCAGCCCCTCGGGCGTCTTCATCTCCGGGGCGTTGATCCCGAACAGGCGCAGCTTCATGCGGTGGCGGACGTCGAAGCCGAGATCGACCTCAGCCTCCACCGTGTCCCCATCGACCACGCGCAGGATCGTTGCAGCGTATTCGTACATCAGATGTCCACCACCATCAGGAGCTCCTCGTCGGCCCCGCGGCGCGGGGATCCCGCCAGGACGTCGAGCTTCCACTCGCCGCAGCGGCGGCACCACAGCTCTTCGACCTGCCTGGGCCAGCGCAGCCGGGTCACCCAGCGGTGGCGTCGGCCGTCATAACACTTGGGCATGATGCCTCCACGTCTATCGCTTCCGAGCCCGGGACGCGCCCAGGATCGCATCGGTGGCCGCCGCCTTGGGGTTGCGGTCGGCCCATGATCCACCTTTCACCTCGAGCGGCTCGGGCGCCGGTCGGTGAGTGGGGGCCGTTGAGGTGTGCTCGACCTGGGTGCTGATGGTCGCGCTGACCGCCGTCTCGCTGGTGGAGCTGATGATGGCGACCGGCTTCCCGTAGCGGGTCAGCTCGAAGCTCTCGCCCTGCGCCACGCGGTCGATGTAGGTGCTCGGCTCGCGGGTGAAGTTGCGGACGCTGATTTTCATCGGTCCCGGCCACCCTCCTCGTGAGACGGCGCCCACAGCACCCAGGCGCCCAGGTGCCAGTGCCGATCCCAGAACGCGCGGTCGTGGCAGGTCTTGCCGCGCCAGTGCCCGTTGCGCGCGAAGGTCCAGCCACGCAGCGTGGTCGTGAGGTCCAATCGGAGTCGCGCCACATTCGGCCTCGTTGTGTCGACACTCGCCGGTCATCCTGGCCGGTGTGTCAGCACATCCTAGCGGAATGTGTCGACAGTGTCAGCACATTTCACGCGATGTGTCAGCACATCGGGGCGAGAGTGTCGACAGATTCGCCACCCTGACGCGAGCGTTGCCGAGTGTGTCGGCAGATTTGCGCGATGACGCTCGAGCTCCATACGTGCTCACCGGGAAAGGGACACCCCGGGGCAGGGTGCATGATGGATATAGGCGAGGTTGCGCCTACCCCGCACACGCGGGGCGCGCCTGCGCCTGACTGGAGGTCTACCCGTGTCCATCCCCAGCATCGAGGAGATTCTGCGCCTGGCTGATCTCGGATTCTCCCGCGAGGAGATCCTCGCGAGCGTGGCCGAGTCCGCGCCCGCCCAGGCATCCGCGCCCGTGAAGGCGGCGAAGCCGCCTACCGCCAAGAAGGCTTCCCCGAAGGGGAAGAACTCGTTCTACTCGGCGGTCATTGCCAGCCGTGTCCCGTGCGCGTACGGGGTCGCCAAGTGCGGCTTCTTCGCGCCCAAGGGCGTGGGCAGCAAGCAGCACTCGACGTGCAAGCGCGGCCTCGCCGCCATGCGCGCCGCGCGCTAGTACCCTCGCGTCCATGCGCCTGTCTGGTGGGCCACTGTGCCCACTGGGCAGGCGCTTTGCCATGTCCGCGCGACCGTCGCGCAGGAGGTTCCCGTGTCCCTCAGTGAGCGTATCCGTGCGGCCGGTCGGGCGCGTGCGGCGGTACCTGTCCCTCGCTACGTGCTCGTGGTGGGCGACTCCGCTCCGCACACCCGCACGGTCACCCGCGTTGGCATGCCCGCATGGCGCGAGCGGTCGCTCGCCCGTGCAGCTCGTGACGGGCGATCCCCGTTCAGCGCTGATGCTCCTATCTCGGGAGGTGAGTCACTGTGAAGGCCAGCCAGGATGCGGCCATCGTCGGTCGCTTCATCGAAGGCCCCTCGCCCTCCCTCGTGTGGATGGGTTGCCTCGTTGGGCGCGCTTGGCTCCCCGTGGCAGCGTCCACCAACGAGGGGTATGCGGCCCTCTGCGCCCTCGCCGCGCCCCACACGGTCGTCGAGCATCGCTCGTATGCCCAGTGGAGCGATGAGGGCGGCTACTGCGTGTCATTCGTCCTCCGCAAGGCGGACGAGCCCACGCTCCACCCCTGATCGTACGCGGTGCGGTCCGCGTGCGGGTCGCAAGGATGAGTCCTCGCGGCTATCTGCTCCGCCAGGCGCGGGCGCTGCTGTCTGCTCGCACAGTCACCTAGACCGTGGAGGTCACAGTCACCCCATGACCAAGTTGCTCGTCACCTACGAAGACGGCTCGCGTGAGACGGTCGATGTCGACCTGCGCGAGGCGGCCGTGTTCGGCGCCGATCCGGCCGCGTTTCACGGCCGGGTGGTCGAGGCGCGCATCGCCCCAACCGTGCCCGCCGACCTCGATCCCGAAGGCTTCGGGTTCCCCAACCACACGCGCCTCAGCCGCTCGCTGACGATCCACCCAACCATGCGGTCGGGCGTGCCGATCTATGGCACGGGCAGGGATCGGTGATCCGGCGCTCGAAGCACGGCAAGCGCGGCGAGGAATGGTGCGCCGCCTACCGTGAGCACTCGCACGTCGGACCATTGGTGATCTGGTGGAGCGAGCGCTCGAAGCACGCGCTCGGCTGGCTCGCGGTCGTGGCGCTCGTCGTGCTCCTGGCACTCGCGGTCGGCGGACCACGCTGACCGCATCACCAGCGCGTGAGGGCTACCCACGCCTCATGCGTGCAGCGTCGTGTGGGATTGGCAATCGTCGCGCCCCGTGATGGGGCATCAGGCGGGATCATGGGCTACGGCAGACCCATGCTCACGCTCATTCGTCTGCCGTCAGTGGAGGTCTGTCCCATGCGGACATTCATCGGCAACCGCGCCCCCAGTCCGTCCTCGTTGAGCCGCATCGAGCGGGCGAGGATCGCGGCTGAGGTCGCACTCAGCGAGCGCAACTTCGCGCTCGTCGGCTTCGAGCAGCCGTCGAAGGGCTCGGGCGTGATCGCAGTCGCGGTCAACGGCAAGAAGGTGCTCATGCACCTCGGCCGCGACCAGGCGGATGCGCTGTTCGGTCTGGCATCGCTGGCCGCGCGGCCAGCAGGAAGGAGCTGGTAGGCATGAGGCTCACCGTTCGGTTCGAGGACAAGATCGCGGCACGCGGGCTCGAAGGCACGACCTTCGACACCGCGCTCCCGCAGGACTGGTGGAACCTCGCGGACCAGAGGACCGGCATGAACCCCGCGGGCCATGTCGTCTGGTCATACCCTCCCGGGTCGCTGTTCGGCTACCCGCGAGCCATCGACGAGGTCGGCGACCAGATCCTCGGCATGCTGGCGGGCTCGGTCCGCTGATGCGCTGCCGAGCGTACTTCCGAGGACGAGGCGTCCTCGTGATCCGGCCGGGTCGCCGCTGCGACCGCGAGGCGGGCCACGCTGGCCCGCACGAGTGCCCGCGCTACGGGCTCGGTGCTCCGTTCACATGGAGGTGGGGTCGATGAGCATCATCGACGACATCCTGATCGCCAACAAGGGGCGGCGGCTGATGAGCATTGCCGTCTTGGCTCATGGGCTGATGGTGGGCAACAAGGCTGAGCTGAAACTCGGCTACTCACGAGCAGCCGCACTCAGCTTCGCCATCGAGTCCATGTCCAGCCTCACCGAAGAGCAGCGGCAGGATCTCGATCGACTGCTCGATGTCCGGCTCAGGATTGAGCCGGTCGAGTACGGCCCCGGATGATCCACGTCACCACGCTCGTCGACGCGGAGGTCGTGAGCCTCTACGACGAGATCCTGGCGAAGGACCCCGCTGTCCGCACGGCCAGCGAGGAAGCGTTCATCGAGCACGTCGGGGAGCGGCTGTTCCTCGAGGTCGCCGACGAGTCGGACCTGATCGAGGCTGGCTACACGCCAGCGGAGATCAGTCGTCTGATGGAGGACTGATGGGCTGGACCTTCTCACACCGCGATAAGGGCGAGTCGAACGTCGAGTTCTTCCAGCACACCTTCGGCAACGGCTACACGATCCTCGATGGCGCCACGGTGAGCAGCACGTTCTACGCTGCCGTCCGCCAGCCTGATGGGCTCGTGTCCGCGGCCGTGATCCTGACCAAGTGGGTGCCGAGGGACGAGTACAACTTCGGCTACAAGGACATGGACGAGAGCATGGGGCCAGGTGAATACCGCTGCCCCGCTCGCATCCTCGACCTGCTCAGCCCGACCGACCAGCTCTACGGGCCGGTGCGCTACACCGAGGCCGAAGGCTGGGAAGGGCCAGCGGGCTCACCGACTGGTGCCCGTGCTTGGGCAGACAAGTGGCGGGCCGAGTGCCGTGCCGAGCTCGCCAAGCGAGGGCAGGTGCGGAAGGGCACTCGCATCCGCATCCCCTACATCAACAGCGTCTACAAGGTCTGGGAGATCACCGACCTGCGACGCAACCGCTTCTTCCCCGTGAGCGAGGCGGGCGAGACGATCACCTGGGGACCAGCGCATCGCATCCCCTGGTGGCGCAACAGCAACTACGAGGTGGTCACATGATCCTCGAGCGTGACATCGACGCGCGTGGTGATCCTCAGACAGTGCGCGTGCTGTCGCAGGCGCACCACCGCAACGGAGTGGGCGGCGAGCCATTCGTCGTCAGCCTGTTCGACGTGGCAGACGATGAAGGCATCAGCCACTTCCTCGCCATGAGCTTCGGCAACACGCGCCACGAGTTCATCGACCGGACGGGCGTGCTCGACCTCAAGCTAGCCGCGGATGGCGTGATCGCCTTCGGCGACAACAGTTGGCGTGGCTCGGATCTGTACGGGCCGGTGCTCGCTGATGCGTGGGAGCTGAACGACGAGTACCCGTGGTAGGAGGGATGAGCGTCAACTCGTTCGAGGAGCTCGAAGAGCACGTCGGCCACCACGTCGAGGTCGTGACCTACGGCGTGGATGCCAACGTCGCCATCGAGTGTGAGGACTGCGGCGAGGTGCTGCTCGACTTCGACCGCAACTACGCCGAGTTCTCAGAACAGGGGTAAGTCTGCCCCGTGGCGGGCAGCGTCGGGTCGAGTTGGCAATCGCGTACACACACAAGGGAGAGCCATGACCAGCGACGAGAAGCCGAAGAAGAAGCCCAACGAGCAGGGCAAGCCGAAGCATCCTCGCAAGGGGCGCTCACGCGCCAAGCGGACTGAGGCCCGGAACCGGGCGAAGGGCAAGTGATGGGAGCAACCCTAGTCCGCCCACCGATCGAGGCGCCAGAGGTCAACCTCTCGCGTGGCGACGACTGGCGGGCAATCGAAGAGGCGTACATCGCGGACCTCGCCGCATGGGCACGCAAGGTCACACCGGGCAAGATCGTGGGCGAGGTCGTGCGCTGGCAACGAGCCGATGGCTACGCCTCGTACATGGTCGTCAGCGAGCGACCGCTGCGGCTCATGCACCTGGACCTGGGCGACGGCTATATGGTCGAGGCATCGCTGCTGCGCGGCCTGACACTTCAGGACGTGCAGGGCATGGTCGACTGGGATCGGAGTTGGCGGGAGTCGATCGACGAGAGCAATGCGGTCTACCTGACGCTCAAGCCAGGGCGGGTCGTCCACTACGACAACGGCTTCGGCCAGTTCGTGCGCTGCGAGGTCGTCGCCGCATCCTCGCAGAAGTGGCACAAGCTGGATGCCATCGGTGGAGTCGCCCTCAAGCCGATCGCGCTGGTCGGCAACTGGCGCGACTACGACCTTCCACAGCGACGAGCTGATGGGTCGGTCTACCGCAGCTACCACGTCAGGCAGATCCTCGATGGCGAGTTGTTCCAGCCCAATGGCGGCAACCTGTACGAGAGCCCGCTCTACCACGGGCGCGGCGGGGTCGACCCACGCACGCTGGAGCCGCTCAGCCTCGAACCACCGCCCGCGACGGACGAGGAGAAGCGGTTCGAGCCGCTCGCCAAGAAGATCAACCGCATCCGCGAGCTGGTCGAGATGCGAGCCGAGACCGAGGAGAGCCTGCGCTCGATCCTCGCCATGATCCACGACACATCGGAGGTCGAATGAAGGCCATCTACAAGGGCGTGCTCGCCCGCATCACCAGCGACACGGGGGATGGCGTGATCCTCGACGGCGAGATGTTCGTCGACTACGGCGACATGAGCCTCATCATCGACCCGACTGACGCCCAGGTTGCGGCGTCAGAGGCGGGCGAGGAGATACCCGTCGAGCAGGCCGAGCTCGACGACATCCGAGAGATCTTCGCTGAGCTCCGGACGATAAAGCCGGAGCAGCGACCCACGATCGACGAGGCCGATGCGACCTATCCGCAGGTTCGTCGCGCCAGCATCCAGAGGAGGAACGCATGACCGCAACCAAGACGGTCGAACAGCAGTACGAGGAGCTCGGGATCTTCCCCGACACCTGGACCTGCGTGGCGGTGCTCGACAAGAAGGACGCACAGAGGTACGCCTTCGACCTCGCCGCCAGCTTCACGCCGATCCGGATCAGCCGTGATCCGGACGGGAAGCGGTGGCATGTCGCC
>Ga0075425_100000113_pt1 | contig 68463 bp, 116 predicted proteins | sample SoiMethybrSBSTD4_FD_75300 | JGI IMG/M metagenome (GOLD analysis project Ga0075425, IMG submission 75300) | Bulk soil microbial communities from a Populus tree surrounding site in Tennessee, USA - Soil MetaG P. TD hybrid SBSTD4 | ecosystem: Environmental > Terrestrial > Soil > Tree plantation...
GAAGTGGGTCAGCGACGTCACCGATCAGCGGGACAAGATCAGCCTCGGCCTCGCGTCCATCACCAACGCGCCGGGAGCGACCCTCCCGCCGATCCCGCTGAAGACGCCGCAGCTGGACGGCGTCACGCTCCAGCTGCTCGAGATCAACGACTCCATCGACCGGCTCCAGGGAATCGTCGAGGACGGCTTCCACACGGAGACCGAGGCGAAGCTGCTCCTGATGATGTCGACGTTCAGACGCGTGAACGCAGCGAGCAGAAGCTCGATCGACTTCCTCAAGAACAGTCTTCCGGCGGACAACGCCGGCTTCGACGACATCCTCGTCGAGATGCGGCTGTCGGAGTTCTACAACTCGACCGTCGAGCAGCTCTGGCGGACCGTCGGCATGTCGCGACAGGCCGAGATCGACGCACGCACCCGGGCGAAGCAGAAGCCACGCGCGATCTACTACCCGAAGACGGGTGAATCGCTCGAGCACATCTCGCTCCGCTTCTACGGCTCGGCCGATAACTGGCGTGTCATCTACGACAAGAACAACCTCAGCTCGATCATCCTCGACGGGACCGAGGAGCTGATCATCCCGGAGCGCGCAGCGTGACCGCGCGAGCAGCACAGCAACGCGCGTGCGGGCGCGCCCGCGCTACGGGGCCGTTGCCGCGCCGTACCCAAGAACGCGCAGTACAGGGCAAGCTGTGCAGCCGTGGTGCCCGTGGCGGGGACGGCGGGAGGTGCGCCCGTGCCTAGGTCGCTCTTCTGGACACGTTGCCGCGCGCAGCTGGAGATCGTCTTCGACGGTCGCGGTGGCAAGAACTCCAGACCATACCACTTCGAGATCGACCCGAAGAGCGCGTCCGTCGGGCTGAACGGCTTCTACGAGGCCGACACGTTTCAGCTCGAATTCGACCTTCGCGAGCTTCCGTTCGACCCGGATCAGGTCGCGTACGGCGCGGTCCGCATCTACATGTGGGACTCTCAGAAGAACCTGGACGTCGGCGAGTGGGCTGTCGACGGTAACGAGATGATCCGCGGTCTGGTCGACGACGTCGAGTCCACCATGGTGGGCGACGAGCACATCGTCAAGTTCACGGGTCGCGACTACACGGCGATTCTGCTCGACGCGGAGTGGGACGCCCGCGACAAGATCAAGGCCGGAGGTGAGCTGAACGACGTGGTTCAGTCCATCGCGGACGAGGCGGCTCCCGAGGGTACGACGGCTCGCTTCGCCGTCGAGTGGCGCGGCATCGATCCACCGCCGATCTGCGGCGGCCTCGCGCGGTCGACGAAGAAGAAGGGTCTGTGGGTCAAGCCCGGGAAGAGCTACTGGGACGTGATCTGGGATCTGTGCATCCAGCACGCGTACGTCGCGCGCGTGGAGAAGAGCACCATCATCATCGAGGAGCCGAAGACCCAGACCATCCAGCGTCTGGAGAACGCTCCGCGGCTGATCTACGGTCAGACGCTGACCAAGCTGGAGATCAAGCGGAAGTTCGCGCACGAGACGGTCCCGCAGGTCGTCATCATCGCGTACGACGACCGCGGCCGTCGGATGGAGGTGAAGTATCCGCCGAAGAGGAACGTCGAGGTCATCGTCAACGCGACGCGTGACCAGAACCCCACCGATGCCCTCGGCATCCCGCTCGTCGCCAAGAAGGACGACCAGATGTTCTTTCCCGCCCCGGAGGGCGTCATCGACCGCAAGGCGCTCGAGCGCTACGCTAGGATGCGCTTCTATCAGCTGGGTCGCGGCGAGACGGTCTACTCGCTGGCCACGAAGCACCTGCTGATCCCGGACGCGAAGAATCCGCAGCGTGAGATCAACGTCCTCCAGCTCCGCCCTGGGGATGCGATCGGCGTCCACTTCGACCCGTTCAACGAGACGTTCGTCCGCGGAATCAAGGACACCGGCGCTCGCGCGGAGTACATCCGCTCGCTCGGGTACAAGACCGAGGTCGCGAACTTCATCGCGAACAACCTCGACAAGCTGGACCTGTTCAAGCAGGACTATTACTTCAACCGCGCCGACATCACGTACGGAGTCGACGAGGGCATCGAGATCGAGATCGAGGCGGTCAACTTCGCAGGAGAGGTTCGCGCGGTCCAGTGGGCCGACGATAAGATCGCATCATGACGCTGACAGCAGTTAGAGACAAGCTTCGGGACGAGCGCATCTGGTGCATGGCTGCGATCGTAGCCCTGCACGACGACGCCGGTCCGGACGACGAGCACTTCGCCTACGAGGAGAACGGGCAGATCAGCATCAGCCTTCGCACGCTGAAGCACGACGTTCCCATTCGAGCTTACCTCAGCGGCGGGACGGACGCGGTCGGCGTCTGGTTCATCCCGCCGCTCGGAACCGAGGTTGTTGTCAACTTCGACAACGGCGAGTTTGAGGGCGATGCGTACATCGTCGGCGTTCACGGAACGCCACCGACGAACCTCCAGGCCGGTCAGGTCGTCGTGCGCGGGACGAAGGTCAACATCTGCAGCGCGAGCGAGACCGGCATCACGGCGGAGGGCGTGGTCGTCGGGACCGGTGTCGACCCGTTCACGGGTCAAACCTACAACACGCTCGGCAACGCGTCGAGCAAGGTCTTCGCAAAGAAGTGACCCTATGGCGATGACAGGAGCAGGAATGAAGGCTGCCGTCAAGGCAGCGTGGGAGGCTGCGACCGGACACGAGATGTCCTCGCACGCCGAGACCGCGTGGCTGGCTGTCTGCGACGCGATCGTCGACTACATCCAGTCCGAAGCTCAGGTGACCGTCAGCGTTCCTGGCGTCACCACTGGCGGCGCGACAGTGCCGGGAACGGGGACCGTCGCGTGAGCGACTTCGAGTTCGACGTATCGCTCGACGTCCACACGCGACTGGACTCGGTCGATCTCGAGATCGTCGGCGAGGACATCTTCCTCGGACCCATCGACGACGGCGAGGGTTACGATCTCCGAGTGACCGACAACGGAGACTTCGCGACGGTGGTCGGTCCGCAGCTGGCGCGCCAGTCCATCATCCGCGAGCTGATCAACAACCCAGGCTCGTTCCCGCGTCGCCCGACGTGGGGAGCCGGACTCAGCGGTCTGCTCTTCAAGGGAGCGACCAGATCCGTCCGGGATCGCCTGGTCGGGCGCGCCCGCGCGAACATGCTCGCGAACCCACGAGTCCGTCAGGTCCTCGAAGTGTCGACGACCGTCGGTGACAACGGTGCGTCGCTCTTCGTCCGCGTCGACACCATCCACGGTTCGGTCGAGGACCGAATCATCATCCGTCCACCGGGAGTCGCCTGATGCCGTCTTGGCAAGACTACTACGACGTTGGTAGGGCGACGCTCCAGTCGCGTCGTCCGACACTGGTCGTCCTCGAGGGCGACGTCTCGGACGCCATCCTCGCCGGCGGAGCGTCCATGGCGACTGCCGTCGACGCCTACGCGAACCGCCGCTTCCGAGCCACGTTCCTCGACGGCGCCGAGGGAGACGATCTGGTCGAGCGCGCTCGCGACCGCGGCACCGAGAAGTTCCTCGGCGCCGAGGCGATCGGTACGGCCGACTTCTCGCGACCGACCTTCGCTGGCGGAGCCGGGACCATCTTCGCAGGGACGCGCGTCGCGACCGACCCGGACTCTGCGACCGGCGAGTTTCAGTCGTACACTCTCGACGAGGACGCGGTCTTCGGAGGAGCGACACTGTCGGTCTCGGACGTGCCGATCACGTGCGAGAAGACCGGCGTTCGCGGCAACATCGCGTCGGCGAAGATCACCAGATTCCTCGACCCGATCTTCGACTCGACGATCGTCGTCACCAACTCGGCGCGTCTCGCGGGAGGCGAGGAGGTCGAGCTGGACGAGGACCTTCGGGATCGCGCTCGTGGGTTCTTCCTGACCCTCGCTCGCGGCACGAAGGCCGCGCTGATCTACGGCGCGAAGCAGGTCGCGAACGTCACGCGCGTCAGCCTCGAGGTCGACGACGTCGGCGTCGTGACGATGTACGTCGCAGACTCGGACGGTAACTCGAACGACGCGATGGTCGATGCCGTGACCGAGGAGATCGAGAACGGCGCCGACGACGGAGGCGGATGGCGAGCGGCGGGCGACATCGTCTATGTCACTGGCGGCGTCCTGTCCAACGTCGACATCGATCTCGAGCTTACGGTCAAGGTCGGCGTGTCGATTCCGGCTCTGCTGGATCGCGTTCGACAGGCGGTCGTATCCCGACTCCGTCGCCTCAACCCGGGCGAGACGCTCTTCCGCGACATGATCAGCGCCGCTGCGCGTGACGTCGATCGCGAGGGCATCACTGGCGTCAACGTCATCACCCCAGCAGCGAACCTCGTTCCTGCGGCGAACACCGCTCTCCGCACTACGACGGGACAGATCAACTTCCCATGAGCGACATCGACGATCTCGTTCGGGTCTACAGCGGGTCCATCCCGTCGGAGTTGACCGCGACCGATCTCGGCGAGGACATCGCCTACGCTCTCGCATCGCAGATGGCGCTCGCGAAGCAGGAGGTCGAGCGGCTGAACGCCGGGGCGAACCTGTCGACGTCCACGGGTCTGTTCCTGGATCAGCAGGCGAAGGATCGCGACCTCCGCCGTCAGGAGGACGAGGAGGACGATCCTCTCCGCGAGCGTCTTCGTCACCCACCGAAGGCCGTCACACCGAACTCGATCATCGACGCACTCCAGGCGATCGTCGGTGATCCCGACACGGTCGGGCGCGTCTTTCTGGTCGAGCTTCCACGCGACTCCGCTTACGCGGACTCGGATCTGTGGGAGGTCGGCTTCTTCGACCGCTGGCACGCGCTCGCGGGACCGAGACACGGGATGGTGATCGCACTGATCCCTGCGTCGGCAGACGTCAAGACCGCTGCGGAGGACGCGCTTCGGTCGAAGGCGTCAGCAGGCAAGGTCACCGCAGTCTTCGAGTACACGGAGCTATAGATGCCGAACATCGACGGATTCCGCAGGATCTTGATCAACTCAGGCGAGCAGATCAAGGCCGACGACCTGAACCTCTTCCAGCATCAGATCCACATGCTGATCCTGGACATGTTCCGTCTTCCCGGCATCAGGAACGCCATCCAGAATCCGGACGGTGGTCTCGGAGGCATGCTCGACCCCGAGGACGCGTCCTACACGCTCTCGGACGACAATCCGCCGTTCGACATGGCGTTCTGTCCGTTCCCGTCGCACGGCTACGTCATCGCCGGAGCGGGCGCGCGACAGCTCGTGCTCGGCACGCCGGGACCGATCATCCAGGCGAACCAGCTAGCCTCGTCGTGGGGAACCGTCCAGGAGGACGACACCACTCCGCTCTTCCTCCCGTACTGGATGAGCGCCGGCGAGTTCACCCTCACGACCGCCGTCGGGGACGCGGCGAACCCTCGCATCGACCTGGTCGAGATGAAGCTGGAGCTGACCGACCGGGACGCGGAGACCGTCGTCTTCGCCGAGAACGCGGTCGCCGCGACGCTCGACCTGGACCCGCTGTCGTCCAACATCGACACGACCGTCAAGGCGAAGGTCGGCGGGAAGGGCGGGAACAACATCACATTCCGCACGGTCGCCGACGGTGCAGGAGTAGGCTCGCTGACGGAGTCCGGGAACGCCGTCACGTTCCACTACCAGACCGGCGTCACGACGGTCACGAACCTCGAGACCGCCATCGGCACGAGCACGCTCATCGAAGTCGACGCGCCAGGAACCGGCGCGAACATCCTCGTATCCCCGGGCGATACGATCCCGGCGACCGCTCTCGCCGGAGGCGTCAACCCGATCGTCATGTCCGCCTCGTTCAACAAAGCTCGACGGACGCAGGCGACCTTCCAGATCAAGCAGGGTGTCGCGGCCGGGACACCGGCGTATCCGTCGCCGACCGCCGGCTTCGTACCGATCGCAGCGGTCTACGTCCCTGCACTCCACAACGCTGTCCACACGGACGCTCACATCCGCGATATGCGATGGCCGCTCGGCGGTCTCCAGGTCTACGACACCCACTACAACGAGGTGAACGTCGCAGCCGGCGGAACCGCGTGGACCGTCGACGACGCGAACTGGCGAGTCCGATCCGGTGCGGCCGCTGGCTTCGCCTACGCTCCGCTGAAAGTCGCCGGTCGTGGTGGTCGACTGGTCGCCGTGCAAACGTACGGTGAGATCGTCACGACCGGCGCGAACAAGACGGCGAAACTCAAGAAGATGTATCACAACGGTCTCGGCGGTGTCAGCTACGAGACCATCTGCGATCTCACAACGGAGATCTACGAGCCACTCACGTCCGGCCCGGGTGTGGCGATGGCTCACGCGCTCCACTTCATGGACGAGAATAGCCGCGACGTCGGGACGCGCGTCGCCAGCACGCGCATCGGGACGCCGATCTGGCTGAACGGCGACTCGATCGGTCCCGGCCGACTGCACCAGACGGTCGTCGCCGAGGGCGATCAGTTCGGTCAGGAGTTGGCCGGTCTGGTCATGGAGTATCAGTACGACGTCGCTGGCGACGCGAACGTCGGCCGCACGAGGTGGTTCGTGCTTCACGGTATGGGGTGATCATGAGGATGATGCCAGGATTCAAGGGGTCTGTATCCAGGTCGGGGTTCCCGATCATCGACATCGAGGAGTTCGTCCCGGCGAGCATCGTGCGCGACGTTCGCCGCGAGATCTCAAAGCTCTTCGCTCGAGGGGCGAAGGGCATCCTCATCCAGATCCCGATTGAGGACTTCACCACGACCATCAACAAGGTCCTCGAGAAGCATCCTCTCGCGTGCGCTCCGTTCGAGCCTCGGCTCTGCGGATACGCGATCAGTCACTGGACGGGAAGCCACGTCGGCGTGATGGGCATGACCGACAGAGAGCCGGACGCCCAGATCTACGGCGCCGACGGAAAGGTATACCAGACCCTATGAAGAAGTCCATCAAGATCGACACACCTCAGGACGGCGTCCCGGAGGGAGCACTGTCTGCGCAGTACACGCAGACCGAGGAGATGGTCAGATGGGCTCCGCCCGGCGAGAAGCCCGTCACGATCTCGTACAAGGACAAGAGCGGGAAGTCGTGGGAGGAGCAGATCTACCAGAACATCCACTTCTCCTGTGTCTGGGCCAAGGACGGCGAGAAATTCGTCCTCGAGACGGGCGGTCACGGATGGCTCCTGCACCACCTGTCGGACGTGACCGTCGTCGACGACAGCAACAAGAAGGTGAAGTGACATGGCGACATTCCAGCACGCCGGTCTCACGACCACAGCGACAACGGCCGATCAGGTCATCTCCAGCTTCACGCCGACGAACGCGACTTCGTGGAAGTGCACGATCGTCGTCGGCTACCTGACGACGTACTCGGCGACGGAGTCCAACATGGGCGTCGTCAAGATGCAGGTCGGCGGTACCGACGAGGCCGAGATGCGCATCCAGAACACGGACGTCGACTCGCGTCCCGGCATCGTCGTCATTCCGTGGGGCAACGGGCTCACATTCAGCGGCTCGGAGGTCGTGCGCTGGATCGTCACGCCCGCGAGCGCGACGAGCATGAAGTGGGTCGGGAGCTTCCACGGTCAGGGCTGATCAGTGTCCAGCAGCGCGCCAATCTTCAAGACCGGCGGTGTCCGTCTCACGACGTCAGACACCGGCGTGAAGGTCATCGCAGAGATGTACCCGAGCGGGAACGTCATGTGGAACTGCGCGATCGTCAGCGCGTTCCCATATCCTCACACGCCTCTCGACGGTCAGTCCGGCACACCGGTCATCATGCGCGTGAACAACACGGACGTCTTCGAGGCATATATCGCTCGCCACTACCGCGAGGCGGTCACGCTCGTCATTCCGTGGAGCAACGGCATCCAGAGCAACGGTCTTAAGTTCACCAACGGGGAGCTAGTCAAGTGGCTCACCTCCGGCAATACGTTCAACTGCTTCATCAGCGGAACGTGGTGCGGATCGCTCGTGGGGTTCTAGCGTGACCAATCGCATCCTCAGCAAGACCGTCTTCAGGAACACGACACCCGGGCTTCAAGGGTACAGCGACTCGCTCGCGACGGGCGCGACCGTCGATCCGCCGAATCCGAACGACGGCGATAACAAGACGGCTCCTATCGCGATGCAGTCATACCGAGACGATGGTCAGACCGAGCTTTGGTCGTACGTCTCGCCGGACAACATCGAGACATACGCCAGCGAGCTGCTAATCCAGCTGTCACCGGAGGGGATGTGGGATCTTCGCTCGAACACGCCGACGATCGAGCAGAGCGCTCCTCGCGGCAAGGTCGTGATGAAGGTCAACGGGACCTCTGTCATGGAGCAGCAGGTCTGGGGACGCGGAACGCCGAACGAGCCGTCGAACGACGTCCTCACGGTCAACAAAGGAGCGTGGGGAGCGAACAACTACGGTGCGATCCCCGAGACAACGACCCCGAAGTACGGTGACGGTATCCAGCTGGCGGAGAACGACACCATCTCGTTCGAGGTGACGCCGTACGACCATGCACTCGGAAGCGGCTCTGGAAACAACGGTCTCCACCCTCAGGTCTATCGCTTCAAGGTCTTCGCTGTCGGGACCGTCAGCGGTCAGCGCTTCTTCTGGACAGCGACGTACCGACCGCTCGATCTGACTGCGAATCAGGTCGCGGTCACGTTCACGACGCCCGTGAACGGCATCACCCTCCGATCCGTCATGGTCTACTGCGACACGTCGATGCCGTTCATCGCATCCCGCGTCGGCCTGCACTTCAACGGCTCCCTCATCCACGAGTTCGGTCCGTGGCAATCGACGATCTACCGCACGCGCGGTGACCTGATCGCAATCCCGCTGGACAGCAAGCTGGGAACGGGCGGGACGCTCTCGATCCGCGGCAATCCGCTGATCGACGTCGGCGGCATCGCGTCCATCATGCTGCTCGGTAACCTGACGGATCTGACCGAAGCTCCGTACGCCGAGGGTTACGCGGACGGTTACGCGGACGGTCTGGCGGACGGTCTGGCGACCGACCAGACGGGACCGATCGTACAGAACATCACCCCGACTCAGGGTACGATCATCGGTACGGAGACGTCCACGACACCGATCACGTTCGAGGTCGCGGACACGACCGGTGTACTGATCGGCAACGTCGACGTGACGATCCACTTCATCGACGGGTCGAGCGTCACTGCGATCGCTGGCGGTGCTCTCGATGTCGCGTACAACACACTCTCGTCGATCGTTCAGACCAACGGTCAGCTCGTCTCGATCTCGCTGCTTCCGGACGTCGGAGTCTGGGACAAGACGATCTCTCGCATCGTCGTAGCGGCGGACGACACAGCTGGCGGACCGAACAGCAGCTCCACCACCATCGGGAGCTGGATTGTCGTCGCGGACGACGTCGCTCCGTACATCGATACGATCTCGCCGGCCGAGGGGTCGACGATCCTCGCGACGGATCCCATCACGTTCAACGTCAACGACCTGTCGTCGGTCGATATCGCAGACGTCACCATCACCGCGCACTTCGTCGCGAGTCCGACCGTCACCATCTGGGACGGCTCTGCGATCCACGCGGACTACGATGCAAGCTCGACGGTCACGCAGACCTCACCCGGGCTGATCGAGGTCTCGCTCATCCCAGACACCGGCGAGTGGCCGGGAACCATCACGAAGATCGTCGTCACTGCGACCGACGGCGCCGGAACACCGAACTCGAGCACGTCGACGCTCGGCTCGTGGATCATCAGCGAGGCCGGCGTCGGCGGTGTCATCGTCGAGATCACCGACGGTCCACTCCAGCGCTGGACTCCAGTGGTCGCCCGGGTGACGCTGTTCGGCGGAGGCGAGCTGCACGTTCGCTACGTATCGAACTCGCTGAAGTTCTGGGTCTACGACGATCAGGACGGCTTCGCACCGAACTTCAGGGATCAATCGTCGGTGGTCGAGGACGGCGACGACCTGATCGTGACCATTCTGCCGAACGGCGGATGGTGGACGGACAAGTTCCACCTCAAGTTCTTCGCAGGCGAAGAGATGAACCAGGAGTGACCGATGCTGAGAACGCACCACATCCAACTCGTGCGCGGAAGCTCATACAGCTTCACGCGCATCGCCCGCGACGAGCGTCAGCGTGCGATCGACCTGACCGACGCGGAGATCTCACTCTCGATGCGAGCGGACGCGAAGGTTCCGGCGACCGTTCAGCTGACCTCGATCGACCCGGCTCCGGTAGGGTGGCGCGTCGGCATCGTCGTCGAGGACCAGACGCAGACGCTCGGCGCGTACACAGTCACGTTCGTGCCGGAGGACACCGAGGCGCTCGAGGCTCTCGGCCACGACGACCCGTGGATCTACGACGTCACGATCAAGCTGGCGTCGGACCTGGTCATCAAGGACATCTCGACCAGCAACGTCGATCTGTATCCACAGGTCGGCGGACCCGCTGCGTGAGGGCGATGCCGATCTAACTGCGCTCGCTCGAAAGGACTACAATGGCGAACAAGACGTTTCTGGGAAAGAGTCAGGTGCAGGAGGCTCTGGACGACGAGGTGCCGTCGGCCGGAGCGGGGATCGCGATGTCCGGCTTCACCGGTACTCTTCGCGCTGACCGATGGCTCGTGTCGGCGGAGATCATCGCATCGTCGCCGACGGACGCCGAGCTTGACCTCGGCGGCGAGGGTTCCGGTCAGCTCGACACGATCGTCGAGCCGCGGTCGCTACACGCTGGCGACGGCAACGGGATCACTGTCGCCACGCAGGCCGACTCGGCGGCAGGCGATGGTGTGACCATCGAGGAGGATCTCGACGCTCTCGCGGTCGTCATCCACTACGAGGACGGCGTCAGCACCGTCGCGGACGTCGAAGCTGCTATCGCCGACTCGACGCTGATCCAGGTGAAGACGACCGGGACCGCTGCGACGGTCCTCGTCGGCGCCGACGAGATCACCGCCACGGCGCTCGCCGGAGGTACCGACTCGGCGAACACGTACTCGCTCCTCGTGCACGGGCGCGACCCGACGACGAAGAAGTGGGGCCTTCACTCGGACCAGTACGGTCACGTCTCGAAGGGCTCGCTCGGAACGGGTCTGGCTGGTCGCCAGAACTTCATCATCCGGGACCTCGGCGTCTACGACCGCGTCGCGTTCACGCGCGAGACCGGCGGTAGCGACGACGTCAACGTCACGCTGACCGAGGTCCTGTCCGCAGGTCGAGGTAACTAGTGAGCGACAGACCGAGAACGAAGCCGGTCGACGACAATCTGCGCGAGGCTCTTCAGAAGCTTCGCCACGCGTCGTTCGCTCTCGCGGCTGCGTCGGCATCCCAGATACCGGAGGATCGGGATCTGGCGGAGGAGTATCTGAAGGAGGCCGCTCGTCGCTACGTGAGGACCGAGGAGCTGTCCGGGAGGAAGTAACGTGCCCGACGACCCGAAGAAGCCGATACATCCGACACCGCGATCTCTGCCGACGCCGAGGTCGATACCGTCGCAGATGCCGCCGACCGACCAGGATCAGCCGCGTCGCGCGAATGTCAACGTCAAAGCTCGATCGCCTGTCCGCGGCGTCCCGATCGTACAGCCGACGTTCGACGATCGCGATCGACGCAAGAGCGACTCCGCTGGCGGACTCGTGTCGTCGAAGCGAGCGTCATCCCACTACGAGAGTTGGGAGGACTGCTCCACGCCACCGCAGACGGATGCGGAGTTGTACCGCGCGATCCGCCATCTCGGCATCGACATCGAGAAGCTGGGCGAGCGCATCATGGAGAAGCTGAAGGAGATGTCGGCCGACCAGGATGAGCAGCGCGTCGCGTTCATGCAGGTCATGACCCGCATGCTCGATCGAGTCCTGGAGGACAAGAAGCTCGAAGTAACCTCGACCGTCAAGGTCCAGGAGGCCGGCGCGATGGCGAACATCGAGAGCCGCTCGGAAGACTTCAAGCTGAAGCGCAAGATCGCGTGGAAGTGGTGGGGATCTGTCCTCGCCGTAGCCTTCGCCTCGCTCGTGTCTGCTCTCATCGCACGATACATCTAGGAGAAGACCATGATCGCAATCATCCCCGTTCTGTTCGCTCTCGCCGGCGTTCTGATGTACGCGCTCGTCTCGAACGCGAAGCTGGCCGAGATCGGTCGCCTCGTGTTCTTCGCGGCGTTCCTCGTCATCATGCTCGAGTCTGCGAAGCACGTCGTCAAGCTGATGTGACCGCAAACTCGATGTCGATCCAGCTCGTATACCTGTCGCATCCGATCGGCCCGGCGAAGCACATCGAGGAGCTGGTAAAGCGACACGACAACATCGCGGTCGCGAGCGCGTGGCTGCGATACCTCATCAAGAAGACGCGATGGGCGATCGTCTCGCCCGTCCTGTCGTTCTGCGCAGCTCTCGACGCTCACGACAGTCACTCACCCAGGGCACTGACCGATCAGGTTCACGTCCTCGAGCGGTGCGATCTCATGGTGCAGGTCGGAGGCATCCTCAGTCCTCACATGGTCATCGAGCGGAATCACGCCGCTCGCAAGGCGATCCCAGTCGTCGATCTACTCTTCTTCGGTGTCTGGCCACCGAACGAGGACGACGAGACCGCCGCAGGAATCATCGAGCGACACACTCTCGACGTGTCTCTCGCTCGCCCGCGCGCCATCTGGCTACCGCCGCTCGGTCAGGATGATATCGACAAGCTGAGGCGCGCTCAGCTGTCGCTCGCGAACGACCCGTTCAACAAAGACGAGGCCGACGTCGTCAAGAGGATAGTCGAGTCTATCCTCCACGTCTGGCCCGAGAAGGAGTAGGACAATGGACTGGCTGAAAGACACGATCGACCCGAAACTCGTTGTTCCGGCACTCATCTGGGTCGGTGGATGGCTCTTCAAGCACCGCAAGGACCTGAACTTCGCGACCATCGAGAAGGCCATCACCGACGCGATGACGTCGAAGGCGATGCGCATGCTCGATAACCAGATGTCGCGCGACGCCATCGCCGCGACCCTCGAGGACACTGCGTGGCGAGCGGTCGCTCGGTTCGGCGTCGAGCGCGACAAGGCGCCGAAGTACGTCAAGAACTTGGTCACCGCCGGGATCGAGCGCGGACTCAAGATCGTCGACGAGGAGCTGAACAAGCGGAAGCTCGCCGCGATCGCTGCCGGCGCGCAGAGCGTCGTCGAGGCGTTCAAGCCGAAGGGTGACGTCCCCGTGCTGAACGCCCAGGTGGAGGAGATCAAGTGACCTTCCCGATGTCGTACTCGCCGCTCGCGCGCAAGGTTCCCGGTGTGCGAGCGCCGGAGACGGCTCGCTCGAGGCGCGTCTGGGGATTCCTCATCCACACGACCGGCGGAGGCGTGACCGACAAGGCTGCTCGCACTGGCAAGACTCCGCTTCAGGTCGCCATCGAGACGTACATCGCCTCCCAGAACGGGGCGAACGGATACTTCTGGGGCGGTCCTCACTACGTCGCGGACTTCGACGGCACGCTGCACCAGATCGCGCCGGACGAGGCGTTCACCGCGCACGCGGGAGGACCGAACCGGGACAAGTATCTCTTCGGCTCGTGGAAGACCATCGTCTCGAGCGAGACGGTCTTCCAATGGCAGAGGCGATGGCCGATGATGAAGCATCCGTACTCGATGTTCCCGTCGACGTCACCGAACGCCGACTACGTCGGGCTCGAGATGATCCCGGTCGGCGACGGCTTCGGTGGAAGCTCGATGGCTCCCGGTCTGCGCTTCACCCGGGCTCAACACGACGCCGTCATCGCTCTCGGTCACGACCTCGCGAAGCGACACCAGTGGCCGGACGGATGGTTCAACGGCGGTCGCCTCGTGTGTCACGAGGACGTGGACCCGATCGAGCGCAGCGACGCTCACGGCGGATGGGACCCCGGCGTGATGCGCGATAAGCCGTACTTCGATCTCGAGTACGTGAAGAGGGGACTGCTATCTGCGTCGTAGGCGAACCGGCGATCGGTGAGATGGTGGTCTACTACCATCCTGATGGTCGCGCCGTGTTCGCCAAGATCGTAGCGGTCACGTACTGGGATCTAGTCGACGTTCAGCTCGGCGACGGTACGCGCGTCGATGGTGTCCGGAAGGCGTTCGTCAGCGACGACGGCGAGGAGTACAAGAAGGGTCGGTTCGACCGCTTCACGTCCTCTTGCCAGGACTAGGCTTCGCCGACTCGCGCATCACGATCGGCGCGCAGCGGACGCACAAGTATAGCGACCGCTTCAGTGCCGGAATGTAGTATGATGCCGTGGACTTATGTCCACAACGCTTGCAGACCCTCGGCACGAACCTAGTCGTCATCGCAGGTTCCCACGGCGTCGTCGTCGCAGGTCACCCAGCTGAACCGCCACTGGTCGGCGCCGCAGCGGTCTACCGCCACCTGCACACCGAACGGCTTCGCAGCCTCGGTCGCTTGGTCGACGTCGTCCGCGCACGTGAACAGCTGGCGCGCTAGCACGTCGTCGCTCCCGGCGCAAGAGAAGCGTAGGATGCAGCTGTAACGCTCCACGCTCGGTTGTGGGTCAGTCGCGCACGCGGCGACAATCAGTGTACTCAGCAGTAGCATGGTCTTCATGGCTCGTACCCTCCCAGGTACAGGCGACCCGCGTCGCCCGCACCTAGCAGCTACGGGTCATCCAGTGCGAGTCTGCGCACAGCCTGGATCAATGTGCGCTCACCTACCTCTGCCCAGGAGTCCTCCCACCACTCCACGAGGTCTTTACCTACAACGTCCTTCGGCGCGTCCCGGAAGTGCTCCATCACCGTACTCCAGCGGTGATACACCCTCACACCGAAGATGCCGTCAGATTTGGGTATGACTACCCACATCACCGCTTGTCTTCTCCGCACTCATGGCAGTACGTCGTATCCAGCAGGCTCTTCGTGTAGGTGGCGCACCTACGACAGAAGCTCTTCGGCTCCGTCCGGTTCACCTCGATGACGATGACGCTACCTCGCGCCACCCTGTTCCTGACGATGCTACGAGCGCTCTTGATGTAGCCTCCGCGCGCCAGCTTCTCGGCCAACTCCACGTTCTTCCGCATGTTCTCCTCCGTTGTGTGTTCGGTTGAGTGTCGTTGTAGGTCTAGGTAATCGAGCTGAGCATGCTCAGCACATCGCGCATGTGCGCGGGTTTCTGCATGAACGGTGCGTCGTGGTAGGTCAGCGCACACTCGTTCGAGGTAAGCCACATCCACCGCGTCAGCACACCCGGGCACATGGTCTTCGCCCAGGTGACCACATCACCGCCAGTACCACACTCCAGGTCAAAGTCGCTCACGATGTAGTCAAACGACCTACTCTGGAGCGCAGCGACCGCAAGCTCCGCGGTGGTCACGTTGACCACATCGTACCCAGCGTGCTTGAAGGCGCGCGCGCACGCTCGAGCTACCAGTGCGTCGTCCTCGATGTGCAGCACCGTTTTCGCCATACCGTTCAGCATACCCACTGAACCGGCCGACCGGGGATGATGTACGGGTACGACTGGGGTACGACTGGGATAGCGGAGCTGAGTGTCACGTAAACTCCCATGATAACACGTGATCAGATCCGCCATGGGATACGAGTGGGGTAGCTCTGAGGTAGCGGTGGGTTAGCGTCCGACAACTCCGCCGGCCGGCCGGGTGCGCCGGGTTTCCGCTGGCTTGCCCCACGGATGCACAGCTTGCCCTGCGCTGGCGTTTTCGAGCGCGGGCGCGCCTTGGTAGGGGTGTCCGGCCCGACGCAGCCTAGGCAAGCCTACGCGTCCGTCGGTGCAGAGCGCCGTGCTGTACAGCAGTCACTAACTCTAGGTTCTCTAAGCGATTATCGTGCTTAATCTCATTCTTATGATGCACTAACTCATGGCTTTCTAAGGATCGACCTAAATGCAGCTGCATCACCAATCTGTGTTCTGATACCCACGATCCACCCACCTTGACGTGAATGTATTCACCCACATTCCGTCGCGAACCATCTGGCCGTGTTCGCCTACCTCCACCATGTGTTAGAGCACTACTACTCCTTCTCTTTGCAGGCAACTCTGATACAGGGATGATGTCTGTGGTTATCAGGATCTTCATAGTTGGACCGTAGATTGCACTACTTGTGCAAGTCGTATTCCAAGCCATCTAAATACATCAAGACCCCGCTGGCTCTCACCAGCGGGGTCCGCCTACAGCTGTCGGGGGTGGGTTACTTCTTACCCAGCTCCGCCTCCAACTCCTTGCGCAGCTGCTCCTTCAGCGCCTCGCGCTCCGCCGCCTTGCGGGCGGTCTTCTTGGCCTTCTTGTCCTCGCGCTCCTTGGTCAGGTACGCCAGCTTCTGCTCCTCGGTCATGCCCGCCAACAGCTTCTCGCGCTCCTCCTTGGCCTGCTTCCCGCCACCACCGGCCGGGCGACCCGTGCGGCGCACCATCGGCTTCCCGCCGTGGTCCGGGGCCGGGTGCTTGTCCGCCAGGCTGCGCATCACGCGCACGCTGTAGGTCGGCTCCACCTGCGACCAGAAGGTCACGCGCTTGCTCAGCTTCGGCGCCGCAGCGGCGTCCGGCGTAGCCGCCGTGGTGGTCGCCGGGGGCGGCGTCGCGGCCGGCTTCTGCTGGGGGTTCTGCGCGGGCTTCTGGGGGTTCTTGTTCGACGTTGCCATGTCTGCATTTCTCCATGTAGACCCATGACGCTGGGTCGCGGCGACGCTGGCGGAATGCCAGAGTGGTGGGTCGCTAGGTGGTGAACCTACTCGTCGCCGGTCTGCCGGGCGACCCGTGTAGCATCCTGAGGCTCGTTCTATCACGCGCACCTGCGGCGCGCAAGGGGTTTTCGTAACTTTCTGCGTGGGTATCACTCTACCCGGGTCCCGGGCTACCCGGGTGTGCGCTTACTGCGCGATGGCGAGAACGAGGCGCTCACGCTCACGGCCACAACCGACCACCGTCGCCCACAACCGGCCCTGCTCGTCGGTGCGCAGCGAGTGCGCGATGCGCCGGCGGTTACGACCACACATGCGAACGAGAACGGTGAAGGTAATCACGGGAACGGTGTTGATGGTGTTCATATATATATATCTCCTGGTGTTGCTTGGCTGCTTGATTGCCGCCGATGACCCAAAGATAAGCACCCGTCGTGCCGATCGCAAGTCCCCGAATTCACCCGGGCAGGATTGCGAACGTGTGACAGCTCCGCCCGGTGTCTGGCGTAAGTCCGCGGGGTCTCGTGTCAAGAACCGTCACCGCGCGACGCGTCAGTCATTCTACGCGACCGACGCCGACGAGCTTCTAGTCAGTTGCCGCAGACGGTCGGGCGGAGCTGTCATAGCTTCACAAGATCGCTCGAGTGATTCCGGATGACTGCAGTCGGTCTGACGCTTGCTCATGATGGGGTCATGGCTAAGCGCAAGATGACCTACAGCGTGCATGTGCACTTCGCGACCGCTGACAAGGCGCGTTGCCTCGATGAGAAGTTCGAGACCCTGGATGCCGCACTGCGACGTGCACGGGAGTACACCAGCGATGCGAAGGCGGTGTGGGTGACCATGAGTGGTTACGGTGGAGTGGCTACGGAGTGGGTGAAGCGCTACGCTGGCATGAACCAGTAACACGTACAAGGAGATACGACATGGCACGATGTGGCGTGAGTAGCATCATCATCAACAACTACACCTATCGCCTGGAGGCGCCGGATGTGTTCCGCATCGAGCCTCTACCCTACATGGGAGTAGCTGGAGCAGTCCTGCTACACTGGCGTCAAGGTAGCGGGTTCCTCCAGCACCAGGAGGACGGTACGGAGACGACCTACGCCGACGGCAGTGTGGTCAATGTAGACGGGTGGGAGCTGCGCCTGTTGACTACAGCGCAGGCGCAGAGGGTTCTAGACCTACTCTGTGCGCTAGATGGTGTGTAGGAGCGCACATGCGCAGACCGCGCACAGAGGCGGAGGACGAGCGTAGGGCTCAGCGCTACCTGCGGTCACACTGTGTGTACTGCGGAGCGCGCACGCGTAGGTTGATGCCAGGGTGCGAGTTCACCTGCTGGTGTAAGGCGTGCCAGAAGCTCGTGGAGCAGGGACTGCTGAAGTAGGTCAAAGACCCGCGCCGGATCACACCGGTCGCGGGTCTCGACACGTTCGGTCGGTCTAGAGCTTGCAGATGCAAGCTCCTTTCCAATCACCGTGTAAGTCTGTCGATCAGCTTCCACACATGCGGGAAGAATAGTCGCCGCCCGGTGTTGTGACTCTTGTCGGCGAGTGCTAGGCGGAGCGTCGCTCGCTCCTGCGGTGTCGCCGTGCTGGACGCGAGCGCCCGCTCGAGGATCTCCAGCGTCTGTGAGACCATCATCGGATCGACGTGCGTGCGACACCCGTCCTTGCACTCGACGCCTCGAGGACCCTGCGGCGCGGCGAACGTCAGCGCCTCGACGAGCGCCGTACGCTCGGTCTCCGTGAACCTGTCGCTCCGCAGGACGGTCAGATGCTCGACGAACGCTCGCCACGTCTTCGGGTGTCGCACGGAGGGCGTCATCCTGGTAGCCTTCCTCTCACTACGACGACATCGCCTCGCAGCGACACGTCAGCTCTGATTCCACGGAGCTGAAAGCTCCTGCGCATCTGGTCGACGAGCGAGATGCCCGACTTGTATCCGACGACCTCGCACTCGATCATGGCCAGACCCGGCAGGAGGATCATGACCGTGGTCGCTACAGGAGCGTCAGCTGACGGTCGTCTTCTGGACACGACCCCTCCTCTCGGCCGAGGTCGCGCATCATCTTCGAGTACGTGCACGCTCGCGGGTCGGCGTCCTCTCGCCAGCGCACGAAGCGCGGGTGACGGAGCCTGTCCTTCGCCCACTCCTGCGCTACGATCTCGATCACGCGACCCATCCACGCGTCCCGGTTGTTCGACATCTCGAGCCGAGTCGCATCGTCCATCCCGCTCACCTGGGCGACCTCGACGAGAGTGCCGTCCGCATAGACCGAGACGATCAGCGCACCGATCTGCCCGAAGATGCGACCGGTCCGCCCGAATCGAGCTTCGGTGAAGCCAGTGACGACGACGTCGAGAGTGTGCTCCCGCTTGACCTTGACCCATCCCTCACCGTACGGCGCTCCGAGGTCCTTCGCGATGATGCCCTCGCCGCCGCGTGCTACGATCTCCTCGTAGAAGACCCTCTCCGGACGTCGCTGCGGTACGACGCGGATCAGGTGGTGGTCGATACGCTTGATGAGCGTCTCGAGGATCTGGCGTCGCTCCATCTGCGTCAGCTCCCTGACGTCGTCGCCGTCCCGATAGAGTACGTCGAACACGCGGAAGGTCGGCGAGCCGATCTGGCGGATCTTCGCGTGCGCTACGTCCAGATCGGAGTTCATGATGCCAGCGATGTCCCGAAAGCTCGCTCCGTCCGGAGGATAGATCTCGCCGTCGAGGACCGTGTAGTCCAGCAGTCGCTGAGCGCTCATCGGCCATAGCCCGGGGACCTGAAGACCCTTCTCCGACAGGAGGCCGGTCCGGTCGCTGACCCTTCGTCCGGTGAGGTAGACGCGACTGAGGTTCCTGCCGATGTGCATCAGATAGCGCCATCCATCGAGCTTCTCCTCAGCGACCCATCCGTGCGAGTCCCAGATCTCGCTCAGCCGCTTGTCGCTGACCCGCTTCGCGCGAGCGGGCTCGATCTCCAGGTAGTCGCTCATCGTGCGTCCTTCTCTAGGGCGATGTGCATCGATCGCAGGGATCGACGAATGTCCTCGCACTCACGGATGTAGTCCGGTTTGTCCGCGACGTTCGCGAGAGTCAGCCTGTCCTCGAACGCGTTCAAGCTCCTGAGTGCCTCGCGCAGCAGACCCTGAAGCTGATTCTTCACAGCGAGACCTCCCGCACGTAGAAGGTCTTCCCAGCCAGGAACAGATACCATCCTCGACCGTAGCGCGCGGAGTGGTCGACGAGCGTCTGGAAGAACGTGAACATCACGGACTCGTACAGATCCTGCTCACGGGGCGTCATCCACATCAAGGCAGACGCTCCACGAGACGCTGGCTGAGCGTCAGCGCCAGCTCGACAGCGTACGCGTCGATCTTCTCCTTCGTCCAGCCGAAGGACTCCATCTTGTCGACGGCGGCGTCGCCGTCTAGACCAGCGGTCATCATCTGAGCGTCAGCCCAGATCCGCTTGCTGAGCGTCTCGGAGATGCTCGCCTGAGCGATGCTTGTGACCATGATGATGAGCGCCTTGCTCGCCTCGTGGTACGCCTTGACCGGCATCGAGATGACACCGACGACGCGCTCGTTGTCGTGCACACTCACCCGGGCTAGACCGCCACTCGACTGCACACTGATTCGCCACCTACTCATCGTCGTATCTCCTCTCGTTCTCGGCTACGTCGTCACACAGGTCGTCATAGTACCGCTCGGCTTGCTCGTACGCGGTGTCGAACACGATACTCGCAGCTTGCTCGAGCGAGATACCTCGCTCTGCCGCGACGAGCGCTATCAACTGCTCTAGCGTGATGGTCCCGCCATCGAAGGTGACCTCGTCTGCGATCTCGACCTCGCCGGACTCCGGAGGGTCGAAGTACGACCCGGACGTGCCGCGAGTGAAGTCATCGATCTCGAGATCGTAGGCGACGCCGCCCACGGTGATGTGGACGGTGCAGTTCACTCGGAGTCCTCCTCCTCTTCCTCTTCCTCGTCGTCGATGGCCTCCAGCTCCTCGTCCTCGTCCTCCTCCTCTTCCTCCTCCTCGTCGACCTCTTCCTCGTCGTCCCCGTCCTCGACGGTCGCGTCGGCCTGGTCGGTCCCGTTCTGAGTCTGCGTCTCCTCCGGTGCGGTAGTCTGCGTCTGAATCACGGTGTATATCCCTTCTTGTCCATCGTTGCTTGGATCTGCGTCTGCTGCTCTGGCGTCAGCTCGAGCCTCAGGTAGCTGCTGACAGTCATCTCGTGATCCCAGAGCGACACGAGTCCGTCTGCATCGACTGTCAGATGCAGAATTCCCTGTCGCCACGTTGTGTCGGCCACCGACTCCTTCTCCCACCCAGCACGATAGAACGCCCACGCTTGAACGAGCGGGTCGTGGCCATACGACTTGTTCGACATGACCTTGACGAAGGACTTCCACGCTGGATGTCCGTCCTCCGGTGTCATGAGCGCTGCGATGTCCTTCGCCGTCACTGTCCGTATCCCCTCCATTTCTCGTAGCACACTTGACCGCCGGAGCGGTCGATGATGCTGATCTCGACGTCCTTGCGGTCGGTGCCGCGCTTCGGACGCACCGAGACGACGAGGGTCTGGGTCGAGCTTCGCCAGAATGCCCAGGTGCCGAAGCTGGTCTGGACGACCTCGTCAGCGTGGGTTCCGCCGCGGTAGACCATACCGTCGTCGACGGTGAGGGTCGTGCGGGCGATGGCGAGGACGGTGTCCTTGAAGCCACGATCGCAGTGCGCTCCCGCGTGCTGAACGAACGCTCCGCTCTCCGGCATGACCCGGACGACGTCAGCGCTCGCTAGCAGCGGCAGCGACAGAAGGCTCGCTAGAATCATCAGCTTCCTCATACTTCTCGACCTCCCTCTTGATCTCGTCGATGATGCACGTGAGATACGACTGTTTGCTCTGCGCTACGTTCGCCCGAATGCGTGACTCGAGCATCTCGAGGCAGAGCATGACCTTCAGCTTATTCACCGTCCTTCTCCTGGATGTGATAGACCCAATGACCCTTGACGTGATGGCCAGGAACGTCGTGAGGCTTACGCCAGTGACGCTTCAGGCGAACGCGACCGCTGAGGAGTCTCTTGATGCGCTGGAGCTTCTGCTCCAACCGCTCCAGCTCCGCGTGCCAGTCGCGGTCCCGAAGCAGGTCTAGTTTCCGGCGAGCCACGGTCACTGCTCCGTCATCGGAAGCGTGTTCCACGTCGGGTTGATGGACGCCTCGAAGATGCGGCTCGTCGGCAGACCGTCACCAGCGTGGAAGTCGGTGGCCGCGCAGAACAGGCGACCAGCGACCTCGAGCGTGGCGATGCCCTTGTACGGCGTCCAGTCTCCGGTACGGACCAGGACGCCGTCGTCGAACAGGACGACGCGATGCCTGAATCCGGTCACGCGGTCCTCGACGTCCCACTTCACCATCGGCTTCTTGAACTGCATCAGAGAGCCTTAGCGTGCTTCGCGCACGCGAGTCGAAGGTCGTCCTGAAGCTGTCTGACCTCGTCGATGACAGCGGACAGGTCGCTGCGCTTCTTCGCAGCGATGGCGGCAGCGGCCTCGGTCTCGATGGCGAGGATCTCCGCGTGAGCCTGCCTGAGCACGATGCGCATGGACAGCTGCCGAAGCTCCATCGGCAGGTCCTCGAACATCTTCCGCTCTACCTCTTCTACTGTCGAACCTGTCTTCATCTCAGTCCTCCTGTCGCCGACGGTTGCTTTGGTCAGCGAAAAGCTAAGTATACCAAACCTTTAAGCGGATTGCAAGAGGGAACTTGCGTCAGTCATGGCGCTCGTGCAGACCCGGTCTTCGGCATCCCGGACGACGGCACGGATTCTCCATCGCGCGCCGCTCGCGGTCGTCGTCAGACAGCGGTCTCGCGGTCGGCATCGGTGTCGCGCGAGGTCTCTGACGAATCGGCTCGGGTCGAGCGACGTGAGACTTCGGCTCTAGACACTTCCCGTAGCAGTTCGCGCTACAGACCGGTTCGAGCTTCGGCTGATACGTCGCTGCTATCGCATCACCCATAGCGCGGTCTCGCGCGCGCTGCTCAGGCATGTACTCCCGCGTCTGCTGCACGACTGACCTTCGCGCGCGCAGAGTCTCGAGCCGCTCCTCGCGCTTCTTCGCCATCTCTTCGTCGATCTTCTCTACAGCGGCTCGGACCTCAGGGATGTGCTCCTCGAGCAGACGCTCGACCGTCTCTGACATGGAGTAGCCAGTCTCGTCCGTGTGAGACTTGAGCGCCTCGTAGATCGACCGATTGAGGCTGAGGCTGCGTCGGGTCTGCTTCTTAGCCATCGTCCTTCACCTTGAACGGTTCGATGTGTCCACCCTCGCGCACGATCTCTGTCACCTTCCTGTCGGCATCGTCGAGGATCTTGCGGATCTTCCCCTGAAGCTCGACGCACTTGTCGTACGTCGCGATGCTCTCCTCGAGCGTCAGCTCGTTGTTCTCCAGCTGCTCGGTCAGGTGTCGCAGACGGTCGAACAGACTCTGAAGATCCTCACCGGGCGGCTCGGCGGCGACTACCTTCTCCACGACTGATCCTCCAGGATGGCGCGACACAGGTTGAACAGATGCTGCTCCTCGACGCCGATCCACTGGTTCTTGAAGATGTCCACGATACGACCCATCGCAGCCTCCAGATTGGCGATCCTAGTCTCGAGTCGCTTCTCCCGCTCGCGGAACGCCGTGTTCTCGATCACGAGACGGTCGCACGATATCTCCAGCTCCTTGACCTTCCCATTGACGAGAAGATGCACTATCATGTCCCTCAACATGACGACCTCCTAGAAGAGTGATAACTGCTTCGTCCTCGGAGCCTCGCTCCGTTGACGCCTCTCCCATGGTCGCTCTGTGCGACACCCAGGACAGTAGATAGATCCGTCCTCCGCGTGACCACGCCTACCGACTATCTGCTTGAAGAAGCAGTGAGGCCACGGGACACCGGTCGCGGACTCCTGTCTCGCGCACGGGACCCATGTCTCGATGACCGCTCGAGTGATTCCCTGCATAGACTTCGCGCGGCGATACGCGCCCAGGGTGATACCGGAGTAGCGACCGCGGTCTGGCGCTCTCCACTCGCGAAGCCACTCCACGTGACTCAGTCGCTCCCCGGGCGACCACTCCACGTAGAGCGTCTGAAACTCGTCCGGGACCTCGAGAATCCTGTGCTCCTCGAAGTCCCAGATCATCGAGGATCCACCATGTCCAGCTTGTTCAGCGCCGCGATCAGGTCCTGACGAGCCGCCTCGCACGGACAACTCTCGACGTGATTGTCGTAGAAGCAGTTCTCGCCCTCGCGATCGTACTTGTCGGAGTCGTGAGGATACGCGCACTGAGCCTCGCGCCAGTCTCGCGCCGCGTCGACGACCATGTCTCGGACACGCTTCCTCTCTGCCTCGTCAGACATCGTCGCCACGCATCCTCGCCGCAGCGGCTCGCATCAGGCGCACGAGCATCGGCACGTTGTTCACCTTGCCGGTCGCCTCGTACTCGTCGGCAAGAGCGGCCATCTGAGACGCGAGGCTGTCCTGCGTCGGAGCCTTCGCTCGCTCGTATCGCCAGTTCGACCAGAGCAGAGCCGACCCGACATCGGTGACGTTCTGCGTGTCGTCGACCTCGAATCGAGTGTTCAGCACGATGTCAGCGAGGATCTCACCGCTCTTCGCTGACAGTCGCATGTCGATGCCCTTGTCGCCTCGAAGCTCCGCGTACAGGACCGCTCCGTCCAACTCTGCCCTGCACGTCGCGCCTTCGAACTTGAACTCGATGTCGGGCGCGCCGGAGAGTGAGACGGTCACCGCTCGGAAACCGTCGCTCACTTCGCGACCTCGAGGAGCATGACGAGACCGACGATCTCGCACGCTGCGCGAACAGCCTTCTGGGAGTCGGAGCTGCCGATCTTCTTGACGTTCTGCTCGATCAGCTCGGTGACCTCCGCCTCCGTCATCTTCTTCTCCTCGAAGATCTTGACGGCGATGGAGAGCGCTAGTTGTCTTGAGATGTTGCTCACGGTTACCTCGATGTTAGAAGGGTCTGTCGATCTCGATGCCGGCCTCGGCGAGGATCAGCTTCGCGAACGCCGCGTCCTCTGACCACGGTCGGCCGTCCTCCGGCAAAATCGGCGGAGGCGCGTAGACCTGAATGATGCCGGACTGCACGATCATCTTCGCGCACGCAGAGCACGGACTGAACGTGATGAACAGCGCGCACTCGTTGACCGGTCTCGGCGCGTTCAGGATGGCGTTCGCCTCCGCGTGCACGACCAGCGAGTACTTCGTCTGGCGATCCTCGTAGCGCTCCGGCGAGTCGCGCACGTGTCGAGGGAATCCGTTGTATCCTACGCTGACGACGCGACGTCTAGCGTCCGCGATGACGGCGCCGACCTTCGTCGACGGGTCCTTGCTCCACTGAGCGATGTGCTCCGCGAGCGTGTAGAATCGCTTCTGCCACTTCAGGTCGATCACGTCGGCACCTCCGGATCACCGGTCACGATCACTACGTCCTGCGCGTACAGACCCAGCTCCTTCCCTCTGGCGATGGCTGCTCCGAGGAACGCACCCAGGAACTTCAGTCGGTCGCTGTCACTGGACGCAGCGAACTGTCGACGGATCTCCGGTTCAGCCAGAAGCTCTGGTCGACAGCAGGAGAAGTCTGGACAGCACTCGCCGCCCTCGATGCCGTCTACCTCGCGATGGATCGACTCTCCGGCGACCCATCTCTTCAGCTGCTCGCCGCTACTGATTCTCTCGCTCATTTCTTCGCCTCCTCTCGAGCCACTCGGCGCAAGCTCGACGCCAGTCGCTCGCACGACAGTCGTACAGCGACGCGATCGCCGCGCCAGCATCGTTGTAGTCCTTGTAGATGTCATGCGCGCGCACGATCGGCCAGGCGACCTCGTTGAAGAACGGGTCTCGACAGTCCCGCGTTCCCGGTAGACGACCGTCGTGCGTGACGAAGTACCGGACGTCCTCGTCCCACGACTCGCGAGACGTCGACATCAGAGGATACGGAGAGACCTCGTTGTTACGATACGGCTCCGTCGAGTACTCCTCGCCCAGAAGCATCTTGTCGTACATCTTGTCGTAGAGCGCCTGATACGCGTGATAGTTCACGCTCACCTGAGTCAGCGAGCCGACCGGAAGCTCCGCACACCGGGCGATGTACTCGAGCAGAACGCTGAAGTGGACCGCGTTCGCACCGTGACACCCCCAGATCGCGTCGTTGCTCCGGCAGAACACGACCGCGTCCAGCGCGCCGACGACGCTCAGCTGGAACGTCACGACGAGATTGCAGGCGTGATCCTTGGTCTCCGTCGCCAGATCTCGATCGTGGTCCCACATCTGGAGAACGCACTGTCGCGTAGTCGGCTTCTTCCTCAGCTCCGCGATGATGTCGACGAGTTGGTCACGCTCTCCAGCGATCGGTCCTCCCCAATGCGGCGCGATGGTCGGTGCGCGTCGCCATCGGTGACCGTACGCCGCGTTCTGCGTGACGCCGTCGTCGCTGTACTCGCCCATCTGCTTCACGTAGCGCGTCAGCGGCGCGATGTCGTTGCGACCGACGAGCATCCAGAGCGACTCGTAGAAGTGGAAGAACGGATTGGCATCCCGCCATCCGTAGAACAGGACACGCTCTCGCGGTCGCTCCATCACCGTCGCTACCGGCGTCGGATAGCGATAGGCCGGACCGTTGCGCGTATCCTCCAGGACGACGACGTCACCCTTCAGCCTGTAGAAGCCCTTCACCAGAGCCTCGGCCACGTTTCGAGCTTGTATCACTATCACTTCATCCTCGTCCTTCTCGTAGCGTCGTTGATGGCGTCGTTCAGTCTCTGCAGACCCTCCGCTGCTCGACTGATATCGACCGTGTAGTTGACGACGACCGTCGTCCTGTAGAAGTTCTTGACCAGCATGCTGACGAGCGGCGGCTGTCTCTTCACCCTCTCGACCTTCTCTTCATCAGCGCGATGCATCCAGCCTGATGCAGGAAGTCTTTGCGATGCTGTCTTCTGACCGCATCGTCAGCATCAAGGATGTCCGAGATGCTGTCCAGACTCATATCCAGCTCCTTCCCATCTACTAGGAACTTGATGGTCGCCTGAGCGGCGCGAATGATAGTCATCTCAGTGGATCTTCGGCAGCGGCTGAGTGAGGGCGCGTATCAGCTCATTCGACTCCGGCGGTCGGTCCCAGACGGCCATCGCGTTCAGTCGGAGAGCGTCCTCGTTCACGTTGCCGAGGCACTCCGAAGCCCAGTGACCCTCGTGTAGGAGCCACGTGTGACCGAGCAGCGTGAGCGTCCATGCACGACCGCCGCAGATCCGCCACTTCTTCAGCCATAGACGCTGAGACGGACGGAACTTGACGGCGACTCGCGTGCTAGAGCGAACAGGTCTCTCGGCGACCTTCAGCTCCAGCCATCCCGCGACGCAGACCACGTCCGGCATGCCGTCGTCGACGATATTCTCGACCGCGACGCCGCAGATCGGCGCCAGCTTCTTGACGACCTTCGACCTGAATTCGCTCTCGGCGCTCACGGATGCTCGGCCTTGTAGCGGATCGCCCAGTCCAGGATCCTCTGGCGGCGATGGTCCGGTGCGGCGTTCTCGAGCTGAATGACCTCGAGCGCGAGCAGGAGCAGGTGGTTCGGGAAGTCCTTCAGCGTCAGCCACCGCCAGAAGCCGACGTCGACGTCCCAGACCGCCTTCCCGCGATTCTTGCCGAAGTTCAGCCGAAGCTCCCCGCTGTCGTGGAGGATGACGTGCGACGTCGGTCCCCACCAGAACTTCTTCTCCGGATCGAGCGCGTCCCACGGGATGTTCTCCAGACCGAACGTCGCGATCTGGTTGATCAGTACCTCGCGCACCGCGCGAGTGTCAGCCGCGGCCGAGTGCGCGTTGGTGAACCCCTTGCGGTCGACGAAGCGGCGGAAGGCGTTCTGTAGATGGCGCTCCTCCCGCGGCTCGTAGACGTCCCACAGTCGCTTCGGGTCCACGAGCGTCGGCCACGTGACGCGGACGCCGGCGCGAGAGAACTCCGAGTCGATCATGCCCTGGTCGAAGCCGACGTTGTAGCCGATGACCGCTTCGGCCGACTCGATTCGAGCTTTCAGCGATTCCACGACGGTCTCGAACCCCGGGCAGTCAGCGACGTCGTCGTCCGTGATGCCGTGGATGGCCGTCACCTCCGGTGGGATCGACATGCCCGGGTTGAAGCGCTGGAGCATGATCAGGGCGTCGTCCTTGAAGTCGACGACGCAAAGCTCGACCACGCGGTCCTTCTCACGGTCGAGTCCAGTGGTCTCTGTGTCCAGTACGATCGCAGTCATTCAGTTCTCCACTTTGGTCAGTTCGCCCCAACTAGGACCTATCTCTAGGTCGACCTTCATGGGGACGTTGAAGGTCACCACCGTCATCTGAAGCTCCTTCAGCCTCTTCGCCTGCGAGAGCGAGGAGTAGCTGAAGTCAAACTCGTCGTGAACCGCCAGCTGGATCGGGATGCCCTCGGCGTCCGCCGCCACGAGCGTAGCCTTCATCTGGTCGGCTGCCGATCCCTGGCCGATGCGGTTGAAAGCCTTGTGGGCCTTCCAGATCTTGTTGTCCGGTCCGCGCTCGAAGTGGCACTTCCGCTTGAGGTACGTCCAGACGAAGCCGTTCTTCTCGGCCTGCTTCGCCGCAGCCTTCGTCAGACCGCGGACCCACGGGGCGAACCTCGTGAAGCCGTCGATCTTCTCCTGCGACTCTGGGGTCGGCATCTCGCGCATTCCCCACTTCGTCTTCCGGATCTCCGTCGGCCAGTTCATGTGATGGCAGAGGAGAACGTCGCCCATCCCGTAGAGGCGACCGTTGACGAAGTTCTTCACCGTCGTGCGGTCGTAGTTGACGGGGTCGTTCGCGATGTCGGTCAGCTTCTGGTGGATGTCCAGAGCCGGGTTGTTCCTGTATTCGTCGGCGAAGGCGGACGCGCCGGGACACTCACGACCGCCGGAGATCTTCTCGATGATCTCGGCGTAGTGGACGCCGATGCGAGGCTCCTGCTGAGCCCAGTCGCTGCACGCCCATCCCTCGGCTCCCTCGTCAGCCTCGTAGATCGAGCGCCATCGCTTCCCGTACTCCTTGTTCCTGACCGGCTGAAACTGCATGTTGTCGTTCGAGGACGACAGTCGCCCGAAGCGTACACCCTTCTCCTCGCCACCGTCGTCGGTCGCCTTCAGCTGGTTGAACGTGCAGTGCATCCGTCCTTTGACGGAGTACTCGCGCACTCGCGAGCAGAACGTCGTGCGCACCTTGTTCCACTCGCGTGCGCGAAGGATCCACTTGCCGACCTCGCCGGCCTCCTTCAGCAGGACCTTGTCGACGGACGCCTTGCCCTGCGACGTCTTGCTCGGCTCGACTCCGAAGCGGCGGAGCGCGTGCGCGAGGACCTCGGCCTTCCAGACGTTCCCGACGCCGATGTCGACGCCGGTCGCGTGCTTGACCTTCGCCAGCTCCTCGGTCTCGATCCTGATGGAGTCCCTCTCGATGGAGTCCACACGATCGAAGTTTACGCGAACGCCGCGACGTCGCATCTTCACGAGGATCGGTGTCACCTTCTGCTCGAGACCCCAGATCTCGAGGACGCCCTCCTTCTCGGCTGCGATCTCCTGACGACGCAGGAGTTGGAGCGATCGTCGCGCGTCTGCGCGACCGTACGCCTCGACGAAGCGAGCCGGCAGCTTCCATAGATCGACCTTCGGGTCGTAGCCGTACGCGGATGCAGCCTGACGGAGGACCGTCTCGTCCTTGCCCGGGAGTCCGTGACGCTCGCACATCGAGTCGAGGTCGTAGTTGAAGTGAAGCTCGTTGATGAGGACGTCCAGGACCTGAGGGTCCATGATCGGCTTCGTCAGGATCGCCTCGTCCTCGACAGTGGTCGCGATCCAGTCGAGATCGTATCCGATGCCGTTGTTGACTATCGTACCTCTGAAGTCGCGGATCTGGTCCCGCAGATAGCGGATCGCACCATCTGGGTCAGCCACGTTGTCGCCGCCCTCGTGGCGTATCGGGACATAGAACTCCGGACCGTCCTCTATGGCGACGCTGTATCCGCAGACGTAGTTGGTCCGCGGATCCCGACGACACCCCGGGCCGAGACGCTTCAGCTGCTCGTCGCGACACTCGACGTCGATCGCGACCCGCTTCGCATCGCCCCACGACGGAAGCTCGCTGACGATCGGTGGCGCCCAGACGACCGTCGGCAGAGCGAAGGAGAAGATCGTCTGCGACATCAGTTCAGGCGACTCCACACAGCGAGGAGTGTCACCACATCACAGGAGTAGTCCCGACCGTTGTCGAGAACACCGACGACGTTGCGCCCGCGTGACGCCTTCGGGTCGACATGCTTGACCGTCAGCTTTCGGTTCCCCTTCTGGTCGATCAGCACCTCGCCGACGCTCGGCCAGTCGGTGAACGGTTTGTCCTTCTCAGACTTGAAGGGCGGCATCATCGCGCCCTATTCGCTGGCTGTGTCAGACCCCTCGAGACGCGCGGCTCCCAGTCATGAGCGTCAGCACCCAGACCTGAGTGAACGCCGCTCTGTGGGGACTGACCGCACTTCCCGCAGTAGTCCGTCGTCTTCGCGTCCATGAACTCGACGCTGCTGACCGTCTTCGGCTCGATGTCCTCGTCCGCCGTGTATCCGCTTCCGCCGGTCCCGCGATGCCCGACGTACGTGGAGAGCGCTCCGCCGAGTGTATCGCCCATCATACTCTTGACCGACTCGGCAGCTTCGACGGCGCTCTCCTTCAACTTCGGAGTCAGCGCGTTAGACAGACCGTGCTCATCGCACCGTGTCCTGACCTCCGCCTCGATCAGGTCGAGATAGCAGCGCAGATCGCGAACGGTGTCTATGAGGGACTCGCCCGCGGACTCGTCCAGGAGCGCTCGGAAGATGTCGTAGCCGTATCGCTTCGCGATCTCCTCGATGCGGTCGACCTTGCGGATCATGACCATGTACGCGCCGACACCGCCGCGCTTCTTCCAAGACGCATTGTACGCCTTCTCCTTCTCGGTGACCAGTTCGACGTCCTCCTGCGCGATGCGCGGGATCAGTGCGAGATGCCTCAGGTTGTCTGTCACGGTAGCCAGCTCCTACGCCCACCCAGATGGTGGATGCTCGGGAATTCTCGCCACGACCGGACGGTGATTCCGTCCTCCCAGTCGTCGACGATGTTATGTTCGGCCTCGTACTTAATGGCGACGCCGTGCGGATGACTCTTCTTCCACCTGACTAGGTGCTCGACGCGATCGTCCACGAAGACGTCGCCAGCACAGACGTGCTTCGCGGAGCAGTGGATGACGCTCTTCCAGTCAGCGCCGAAGTGCTCGATGAGCCAGAGCGTTCGCTCGTGCGTCCAGTTCGGGCTCTTCATCGGAGACGTGACGAAGTAGACTTCGGACGTCTGTCGGAGTCTGGCGACTCCCTCTACCGCGCCCGGGAGCGGGTCGAGGGACAGACACCATCCTGGTCTCTGCATCTCGGCGTAGACCCGCGTCTCGACGTCCTCTGGGACGCCGAGCGACTTGAAGACGTGCCACGACTTGATGTCGGCCTTCTTCTTGTCCCACCCGGTCATCTCGTTGATGATCTGGATGCACGGTGTGAGGAAGTCCGCCAGGACCCCGTCGACATCCAGCAGCACGCGCGGTCTAGTCACACTAGACCCTCTTTCTCGACAGCACTCATGATGATCTCCGTCGCGTTCGCGTCAGCTCTCCATCGACTGCCGTCCGGTAGTCCGACGATGCTGCCGGACTCCTTGACCGCGTCCAGCTGAACGGTACGAACGAACACGATGTTCTGGATGTTCAGTGTCACTAGCTGCAGATCGCACCAGTTCAGTCTGTTCTCGTCCCACTCCTGCATCGGTACTCGCACGAACATCGTTCACCAGTGAAACGCGTACCAGCGATCAGCGCCGGTCGCGAGCGAAGTGTTGTAGATGGTAGAGATGATGAGGTCTCCGCACCTGATGTCCTCGTCGAACAGAACCAGCTTCGCGAGCTTCTCGGCGATGCGGACTCCGTGCTTCGTCTTCACGGCGACGATGCGTCGCTCCCATAGGATGCTGGTCGCTGTTGATAGTTCTCGAACCATGTCGTCCATTCAGCGCTCTCCTTGGTTTCTGTCGGTCACATTCCGCCAGAGACAGCTAAGCGTGATCTTAACGCGGCACCATAACACAGGCTAGGTTACAGATGCAAGACTTCAGCGGTAGTCTTCCTCGATCGGTCCCTCTGGTCGCTGGACGCCGAGCAGTTCGCAGACGCAGTCCATCGCGCGTTGTCTGTCGGAGACCATCTCGATGCCGATGCCCAGCTCGCGCATCGCCATGACCGTCCTCATGATCTTGTACTCATACTCATCGCGCGTCCCCGCGCCGATGCTCTTGCCGAGTCGCGGGACCGGCATCCCGTCGACGTTGATGTAGACCGTCCTGCACGTCTTCGCGAACTCCGGACCGTATCCGGCCCACAGACGCTCCCACTTCGTGAAGCCGCCCTCCATCACGCCGGACTTCGGAGACTCGGAGGCTCGACGCATGATCTCGTCGAAGCCGAACGGGTCGCGATCGTACGCGGTCATGCCGTGCCTCATCCTAGACGTCGTCTCGTAGTTTCCGTAGACGATCAGATCCGGCGACTCGTAGTACATCGGCAGCGGACTGGTCCCGTAGATCTTCCGCCACGTCCGCGCCTTCATGAGGCGCCGAACGAGCGTGCTCTTACCAGAGCCGTACGGTCCGAGGACGACGACGTTCACGACAGCCAGGCCCTGTCGCAGTCGCCCGTCATGTCGCACCCCCCGCAGACTCGGAGTCGCTTACCGTCGCGCGAGATCTCCATTATCGCCTGTCGACGACACGGCACCTCGTGACGGTCACACTGACACGGTCCGACGAAGCGCGTGTCGTCCGGCTTCCTCGCGACGAAGGCTCGCGTCATCTTCGCGAGCATCCCGCTGGTCGTGTAGACGAACACGAACGGGAAGAAGCCGTGCACGAGGCAGATCGCGCCAGCGAGGAACATGCGACCACTGAACACCAGCGAGTGTCCGAGATGCTCGGCGTAGGACTCGCCCATCTCGCGAGGATGCTTCGTGAAGAGACTCACGGTCGCTCTCCGATGCCGCGCTCGATGTCGTGCGGTGAGACGACAGGATCGAGCGGCACCGACAGAAGCTCGCAGACCTTCATGAACGCCGCATCGCGATCGAGCCTGAGGACCGGATAGCCGTTGTCCTCGATGCGCCGTCCGGAGCTGAGCACGCTCTTGTACTCCTTCCGAACGTTCTCCCCCTCGAACGGAGCCGTGTCACCCCGGGCGATGCGACGCGCGCGGACCGAGTCCACGCAGTCCTCCATCGGCGTAGACAGCTGAACGACGATGGTCGAGTGGTCCCGCATGATCTCGAGCAGCTTCGTCGTGTTGTGCTGAGCGACGATGCCCTCGAACAGGACGTCGAGCTTTGCCTCTGCCGCCTGACGAACCATGTCGTAGATGGTGGACGCGTCGGTGATGGTATCGCATCCGCCCGTCGGCGTCTCGTACGCGCCGGGGATCAGGAGAGTATCGACACCGTCACGGTGACTGCGACAGCGATAGCCCATGGGTCGCTGACGGCGCGAGACGTAGAACGGCTCGCTCTCGTGCAGGTCGAGGACTCGCTTGACGAGCGTTGACTTACCGGAGCCGTTGGCTCCACGAACGTTGATGATCATCTCTCGGCTCTCCTGATGTTCGACAGAAACTCGAATGTAGATCTGCGCATGGTCGCCCGACCCGGGAGGACGTTGCTCCACAGCATCGGCTTGGTGAACAGGTGGAACGGTCGCAGGATGAAGACGGGCGGTCTGCGTCCGTGCAGCTCGTACTCGATGTCCCGCCACCACTTCGGGACGACTCCCGGCTGCGACCCAGGACTCTTCTCGTAGAACTCGAGCGACCGCGTGTGTCCGAGCGGAGGGATGAAGTAGTTGTGGTCGTACTTCTGCTCGTCCGTCAGATCGTCGATCGGCGAGTAGATGTCGCCGCGTGGATTGCCATCGCCGGACGCAGCCTTCGCCTCGTAGACCCGCCTGTCGATGTCATAGATGCGGCGACCGAGATCGTAGTTCGAGCGGAAGACCTCGTCGACCCTACCGGCGAACAGGACTGTGTTCGACGCGAGATGAGCGGGGCACAGACCGACGAGCCACGTCCCCTTCCAGTCGTACGCGTAACTCCGCATCATGTGCTTGCACGTCGCGAAGGTCGCCAGACCGCCGTCCCAGTTCGGGCTCGAGCGCGTGTGCTTGATGACGCCGCCCTCGAGGAAGATCTCGTGCTGCGTGTAGAGTTGGAGCGGTCCCTGATACGACCCCATGTCGGAGACGAGTCGGTCGGGGTCGTTCAGAACCACGCTCCTGTCCCAGTCCCAGTCGTGGTGTTGATAGCCGTCCGGCAGATCCAGTGATCGTGACACCGTCATCGCGAACCTCCCGCCGGCCGGCCGGCGCGCCAGCGGGCGCGGGCGCGCGTTGTGGCTGCACAGCTTGCCCTGTGTGTGGCGTTTGCGGCAAGCGCGCAGCTGTGCAGGGGTGGCGCGCCCGCGCGTGTAGCGCGCACCCTACGCCCCTCGCTCCGTGATCGAGTCCCGCGTCGGGTGGAAGAGCCGCTTCGGCCTGCGACCCTCAGCGACGCGCGAGTACTTATCGAACTCGCACAGCTGGAACTGGACGTCGGTCAGGTCGAGCTTCGGCAGATGGTAGGTCAGGTCCTGACCTGGATCGAGTCTGTCGCTCTCCGCGATCTCGTCCGGCCAGTGCTCGTCTCGCACGGAGTAGATCTCGCGGATGACGTCCAGAGCCTCGCTCTCACCGATCTGCGTGTTGATACCGTACCGAACGCGAGCCGCTCCACGCTTCCCACCCGGGCCGACCGGCGTCCAGGTCGACCAGTCCGTCGGCAGACGACCCGTCGCGAGCACGAAGTCTAGATAGACCTCCTTCGCCATGAAGGAGCCGAAGCCGTAGCACTCGGTCATCTCGCGTATCGCACCCTCCCACGTGTGATACTCCAGGATCTTGTCGATGCGGCTCCAGAGCGAGTCGATAAACTCGCAGACGACCGAGTACTTCGCGTCGCTGCGTCCGGCCGAGGTGACGATGTACGCGGCCGTGAAGCTCAGCCCGGGGCCGAGGCGATAGACGTGGTCGCGACCGTGCTCCCAATCCTCGACCCATCCCATCACCTTCGCGCTGTGCACCGTCCCGAAGAAGCGATAGAGCGCGCAGTTCAGCAGCTTGATGCGGTCCGACGCGTCCTGATGCTGATCGTAGATGCGCTTGAACTCGATCGTCGTGCGATCGTCGTGCCGCTTGACGTTCGTGAAGCTGAACAGCTTGAAGATCGGGTCGTTCGTCCACAGCGACTGTGGTAGACCAGAAGCTCGACGCTGACGGATCAGCTCCCGCTCGATCATGAAATCGTAGAACTGCTTGACCCTGGTTATCGTCATGAATTTCTCCGGATGTAATCGCGCATGGATCTACACTCGCGGCATCCGAACTTACTATCAAAGTCGCTCTTCTTATGGCCGCGAGGACAGTGCGTAAAGCTCATTCCTGTCTGATTCAGTCGTTGCTCTTCCCTGGTCGCCCAGCGAACATTCCCTGGTTCATAATTACCGTTGCTGTCGATGCGATCGAGCGTCATACCGTCTGGTCTGTCTCCAACATCTCGAAGAAAATCATCGAACGAATGCAGCCAGCGGTCGCAGACCGTGACGCCACGACCTCCGTAATACTGATAAGACTTATGTTGGTCGTTATAGCATCGCTGTATCATCTGATACCAACTCATCCTCATCAACTGTCTCGAAGCCATTTCTACGGAGTCCTAATCAAACCTGCTGTCCATCGGACGTATCGCCCGGCGAGCAGCTGGTTCTCCGGCTCGTTGTACAGACGGTTCAGGCCAGACGGATGCGGGATCCAGCCGACCACGATGGACGCGTCGCCGTAGAAGATCGTACACCATCCGAACTTCTCGCGGCTCTTGATGCCCCACGCTCGCTGAACCTTCGCCCCGAGCAGCAGGACGCGGAGATCGGTCCGATGCTTCATCAGCGCGATCTTCAGCAGCTGGACCCGAAGCTCGGCGATCTCACTGTCCCAGATCGTGGGACACAGGTTCGTGCGCAGCATCCGGGTCATGAAGTCCCACGGCTCCATGTTCGAGTAGCCCAGGAGCCTCGCAGCTGCGGAGATCTCCGGATGCGGAAACATCGGCAGACGCGGATCGGTCGAGTCACCCGGGCACTCCCCGACGATCAGGCCGACTGGTGTCGGCAGCTCCTTCATCGGATAACCGAGCAAGCTCGACCCCATCCTCACCGACGTGATGTGCGGATACTTCGGGCCGGCGTCTTTTGAGACGAGGGGAATAGATCCGGCCGTTCGATCTTCAGCCACACTCGGCATCTCCAGCACGTGAGGAGACTCGCTCTGGACACGATCTCGCTCGGCGGCACTATCTCGTCGCAGATCGTCCAGAAGTCCGGCGTCGGCGCGAGCCGGTCCGGGTCCCTCCAGTGCTTCTTGTACGTCTTCGGCATCCCTCGCCTCCAGTCGCACCTTGCTGAGCGCGATCTGCATCTGGTTGAACTTCGTCATCGCTGACACCCGACGGTCCTCTCGTCCACGACGATCGGGTGTGTCCCGCCAGTGCAGTAGATCGCCATCGCGTAGCGACGCTCCTCGTAGACGCAGGCCATCTGCTCCTTCGCCGTCCCCGCCGCGTCTCCGCATCCGTGAGGCGGAGCGTAGACGCACGTCGTGATGCCGTTCGGCCGGACGCCCTCCACGTACCATCCCGGTAGACACTGCGCGCGATCCGGCGGCGTCGCGCACGCGGCGATGAAGAGCAAGAGCGCTTTGATCATACGACCACCGTCAACTTCCTAGCAGCGCGCGTGATGCCCGTGTAGAGCCATCGGCGACCGACCTCTCTTCCGAACGCGCTGCTCTCGTCGAAGAGGACGACGCTGTCCCACTGACTGCCCTGACTCTTGTGGACCGTCAGAGCGTACGAGTAGTCGAACTCCGCTAGGTTCTTGCGGTCCCACCCGAGCGTCTGAAGCTCGTCCTCGAGACCGACCATGTGGTGCAGCCACGACTCGACGCACAGACTGCCGATGCCATCCTCTGAGTCGATCTCCAGATTGCACGTTCGAGTGTTGATGTCGCTGGACGCTGCGGCGACTCGCCACATGGAGCCGTTGAACAGACCGAGCGATCGATCGTTCTTCAGGCAGACGAGGCGATCGCCTCGCACCGGAGTCATCTCGGTCATGCCCAGGAGGGCGCGCTGACGCTGGTTGAACGCGCGTCGCGTTCGGTTCCGTCCGACGAGGACCTGATCCGCGGTCATAACGATGCCGGCTAGCTCGTCCCGGCTGAAGTCCTCCTTGAACAGGACGCGACAGTCCTCGGTCCCCTGGAAGTGAGCAGCCGTGTGACCCTCACGGACCAGCGTAGCGAGACGCAGGATACCCGACTCGTTCGCCTGACGGTGGATCTCCGTCAGCATGACGTCCGGCGTCCGCTTCGTGTATCGTCCTCCAGCTCCGACTGGAGGGAGCTGAGCGGGATCGCCGACCACGAGGATCTTCTTGCCGAACGACTCCAGGTCCTCGCCGAGGCGGTCGTCGACCATCGAGCACTCGTCGATGACGATGCCCTCGACGTCCGGGTCAGCGAGCGGACTGTTGACCCACAGAGCGTACTGAGGCTCGCGCTCGTTGATGAGGGTCAGCAGCTTCTTCTCGATGCTGGCGACCATATCGACGGCCTCGCGCGATGGCGTCCTGCTGTCGTCGAGCATGGTCTCATCGCGCACCATCTTGCGAGCGGTGTCGAGCTTCTGCTCGAGCGCCGCTATCTCGGTCGCCCTGGACTCACCGTTCGGTCTGTAGATGAGACTGTGGATCGTGCGCGCGCCCTCGCAACCCTTCTGACGCATCACGTGAGCAGCCTTGCCCGTGAACGAGGCGAAGAGCCATCGACGACACGCGTTCTTCACGAGGTGCTTGATCAGCGTGGTCTTACCAACGCCCGCGTATCCGCCCAGGTAGAAGACCTGAGGAGCGGACTTATCGAACATCCACGCGCTCGCGCTCTTCAGCGCGGCCTCCTGCTGAGGTGGAAATTTCATCGGTGCCTCGCCAAGGACTCGAACCCTGTGACCTGCTCTTCTTCAGTCGCAACACTTCAGGAGGGGTATCCGGTAGAGCAGGGTCCCTACGACGAACGAGGCATAGGCCGACTTGGTTGAAGTGCTCAAGTCGGAACGCACTGGATCCTCATCGCCATGGAGGATCAGCATGGGTCCGCTTCAGCCTCCGGGGTGGGTGGAGGCGAGCTGGACCACTTCAGAACGGAACGTCGCCCTCCTTCTTGGTCTCGCCCTCCGGACGGGTCTGGTTGTAGTCGATCTTCGACTCGAGCGCTCCGCTGTCGACCTGCACCATCATCTCCTTCGCCATCATGAAGCGCTCGTCCGTGCGCGGGAGGAGCGACTGCGTGATGCCGCGCGGATCGCCGCTGGTGATCACCGGAACGGCGAATTCACCCTCGGTGTTCCTCGTCATGGTGGACTTGATGCGGGTCAGGTGCGCGTAGAGCGGAGGGCGAACGCGCTTGCCCTGAGCGTCGAGGATCAGCGCCTGACGGAGGCGCGTCATCCAACCCTTGTACGGACGGATCTTGGTCGACGTGAATGGGATGAGCGCCATCGAGTCGGCCTGACCGTCCTCGGTGCACAGGACGCCGAACACGTAGAACGTCTCGGCCAGCTCGTTCTCACCGACGTAGTACTCGCCGAACTTCAGGTCCGGGTCCTTCTTCGCCTCGGCGATCGCGTTCAGCACGATCGGGTCCTCAGGCTTGAACTGACCGCGGTATCCGCCGCCCTTATCGCGCGGGACCCACTCCACGAACACGTGTCGCGTCAGACACGGGACGAACAGGAACCCCTCGTCGGCGGGCCAGATCTGCTCGGTGACGGTGTTGTACCAGTCACCAGGGTTCGCCTTCCTCGCCTTCACCATCGGACTCAGGTCCTGGAGCAGGTTGATGATGGGAATGCGAACGTCGGCGGACGTCTGACCCTGATAGCCCTGACCGGCGTCGTCGCCATAGTCGGGAGCGACGACCATCGACGCGTCCTGCTTCTTCTCGAGAGCGGTATCCTCAGCAGCCTTCTTCGTTGCCATTGTCTTTCTCCTCGTTACGTTGTTCCGTCGGCGGTGTGCCGACGGTGAGAGCCTCTCTGAGCCTTCGGATCAGCTCCGGGATGACGACGTGCGCCACGACCCCGTCGTACACAGGCTCCCCGGGCTGATAGCGGAACTTGAACTCACAGTTGTTCAGATAGTACTCGGCTCGCTCGCAGAGTTGCTCGACGGTCATGCCTCGGCACTCGGCGACGTCCTCCTCGAACGCTCTGCGAAGCCACTCGATCCGCTGTCGAGCTTCTGGCGACAAGTGCCTGAGGAAGTCTACCATCAGCGCACGATCCTTGCGACCGGAAGGTCAGCATTCGGCCTGAGCTTCTCGGGAATCTTCTTCGGCAGACTTACGAAGAAGACCTCCTGCAGAAGCAGGACCCTGAAGACGTAGTAATGCATCCACTTCCAAGTCGCCGGCATCACACCGCTCCCATCTGCGCGCTCGAGCGACGCGCCTGCTCCTCGCTGAACAGTCGAGCCCATGTGCCGAAGTATCGCTTGATCGTCTCCATGATGAGATTCGCTTCCTCCTCCATCGCCCACTCCGCGCCGTCATCCTCGGTGAACGCGTTGTACTTCTCGAGATCACCGCCGAACGCATCGATAGCATCGAGCAGCGACTCGCGACGGATGGTGATGAACTTGTTCTCGAAGTGCAGGATGCGCTTGTCGCACCAGACGATGAGGTTCGCGAGGTGCTTGTCGTCGATCTCGGCGAGCGGTATGTCTCGACCGTCCTTGGTCGTCCAGATCCGCTTGTCGAGTTTATCCCAATCCAGGTCGTCCAGCATGGCTAGAAGGGAGCGGGTCCACACCCGCAAGTCGGTTTCTTGTCGTCAGGATGCTCGTGTCCGCACCACGCGAGCGACGTCTTGTCGATGAGCCTCCTGATGACATACGGGATGCGCGCCTGACCCTGAGCGACCAGATCGATGCCCTGCTTGATCTCCGAGAGAGCGGCACGAAAGTCCTTGTCGTGATACGGCGGACCATCGTCCATCCTCTGAAGGTCACGTCGGGCGACATCGAGCGCGTGGATGGCGATGTGGATGCTGGCGAACACAGCCTCCATCGCTCGCAGCGTTCCGTGACGATTGTCGTCCCTCACTTGCCCCTCTTGATTCTCGCGAACGACTGAACGAATGCGCCGAAGTCTCCTAGCGGAACGTTCGCGCCCTCGCGCAGCTTCCCGCGCAGATACGCGAGCAGCGTCTGATGGTTGATGGACCAGTCCTCCGCGACCGCCGCGTGCTCCTCAACTCCAGCGTCCCTGAGCATCTGGCGGAACTTGTCCGCCCACTCGATGCTGTCGCGACCGTAGCGGATCTCGAAAGCTCGCTTGATGAGACCGTCGTCGCCGTTCTCCTCGAGATACTTGAAGGCGCGCTCCCGCTTCGACTCGTCCTTCGGGAAGGACGCGCGGACCTCCTCCTTCAGCTCGACGGTGATGCCGCCCTTCGTGCGATAAAGGTCGGTCCCGACCTCGGCCATCACCGCGGGGATGAGATCCTCCTGGTACGATCGAAGCTGCTTCTGCAGCACTTCGAGCTTCTCCTCCAACTCCTCCTTCTCGATCTCGATCTTGCCCATCTCGACGACGAGACGGTTCAGCCGCTTCATCAGGTCCTCCGACGCCGGCTGAGGCTCATCGGTGTAGTCGGGGACCGACGGTGCATCGCGCAGACGACCGCCCCGCTCGCGAAGCGCGCGCTGGAAGCCCTTGTCCTCCTCCGGTTGGAGCATCCCGCCGCGGGCGAGCGACGCGAGCAGACCCCTCCACTCGTCGTCGCCCATCGACATGAACGCCGCGTACGCATCGTCAGCGTTGTTCCTCGGGTCAGGCATCGGCGACCTCCTTCAGACGACGGCGATACTCGCGCATCTCCTCGTCCGTGATGGTGCTGCCGACCCGCCGACCGGTGAAGAACTCCCGTACGACCTCACGCAGACGGATGAACTTGATGACGGTGTGGTCCATCATTGGCATCCTCGCACGAAGAGGTAGACCTGTCCGGCGAAGGACAGGACGAGCATGAACATCAGGACGCGGATCCAGGCTCGGTTCGTCACTGGCCCCTCCTCGTGAGATGCGCTCGCCACGCACCATCTCGAGCGGCGAGCAGCTTGTCCCTGACCGACTTCTCCATCGTGTCAGTGATGCCCCTCATCGCAGCGTCCAGGCTGCTCTCGTGACCGCAGTCGAGCAGATCGCCCTCGTGCTCCGTCACGTACCAGAGCCAGTCACCCTCGGTCTTACAGACGACCTCGTAGTGAAGCTCGCCGCTGGTCTGACCCTTCGGGTCTCGCGCGATGGTCGTCACGACGACCTCCGCTTCCTCGCCAGCGTCTTGAGCCGGTCGAGCTGAACGCGCGTGCGAGCGAGGCTGACCCTGACCTCGCGCTGTCGACGAGCGACGCTGCTCTGGATGTCCTCCCGCATGTTGTTGATGTGCTTGTTCTCGACATCCCTCGACGTCTTCGAATCTCCACGCTTCGACATGTCCACCGTTGTCTCCTTGCTGACTGTAATGTTCAGTCAACTATACGCTAGCTTAACACACCCCTGTCTGTCAATACAAGCAATAAAAGCAGTAGTTTGCATTGATCGGATCGCGCTCACGCGCGGCGAAGCTTGAACCCCGGGTCGTCGTAGCTCCAGTAGATGGTGTTCGGCGACGCTGCCCACGACGCGCGGATCTTCTCCACGACATCACCCGGGCGAACCCGAAGCCAGTCCCGCTTCGTCATCGCCGCCTCGGCGGACCGCCGTACTCGAGGACGCTAGCGTACGGAGCGCTCGAGCGAATTCGAACGGACCCTGACGCGGTCGGTGTCGGACTCGAGCGACCGAGGATGTGCTGATACGCGTAGAGTAGAGCGTCCACGATGTCGTCGCCGTCGCGCGGATAGTCGTGCGGATCGTCGTGCGGATCGTCGATGATCAGCCTGTCGGCTCGCAGTCCACGGATCGGCTCGCCGACCTCGCGGATGTATACGGCGTCATCGTTGAGGATCAGTGGCTGAGTGTTGCCGCTCAAGTCGGCCTCCTGTGCAGCGGTCCTCGATACAGGACCAGCTTCGGCGTGTCGTCAACCCACAGACGGGGTGAGCCCTTTCCGTGACCCTCGGGACGTCTAGCGCTGCGACCCGTGGTCATCCCGAGCGATCGGTAGCCGACAGCCCTGAAGCACGCGCCCGGGTTGAGCTGCTCGCGGATCCTCGTCGGGTCTATCATCGTCTCCCAGTGCAGCGGCGTCCAGTGGTACGCGATCTCCCACCATCTCGATGCGACCGGATGCCACGCGTCCAGTATCGCGGAAGCTCGACTCGGTCCAGGAGCGTCCAGTCTGTAGACGAAGCAGCACACGGTCTGCGGAAGCGGACGCGCGTCCTCGAGACCCAGACGCCTCCTGGGCGACAGCTTGAACGACGGCTCGCCGAGACCGATCCAGCCACGATGCTGACCGTCCTCGAAGATCTCCATGCAGATCTTCTTGCCGTACGGAGCACCACCGGACCGCGTGTAGTGCGACCTCAGCGCAGCTACGAACCTCGAGTCCCTCGCGCTCAGCAGCTTGAACTCGATCACCCGCCGACGCTCCTGGCCAGCGCGATCAGCAGATCCCTGAACTGGACGGGAGTGGCAGCTCGCTCGCGCTTCGGCATGTACTTCCCGTTCCCGACGACACCCTGCTCGCGCATCCACGCTCGCTCCTCAGCCGTCCTGTAGCCGTCCCCGCCGAACCAGATGCGATGACCGGGTGCGGACCACGTCAGCTCCGGCAGAGCTGAGCGAGGAACGCCGCAGACGTAGAGCCACGTCGGCTTCTTCGCCCGGTGTCCGTACGCTCCTTGCTCCACGTAGCACGTGTGACCGCCCCACTCGTCAGCCTGAATCCAGCCCATGTCCTTCGTTGGCTTCCTGACGCCGTAGACGTCCCACGCCTTGGATCCCTTCGGATGCTCGATCACACCACCGAACGCGCGGACGGCGCGGATCGCCTCCCTGAAGCATCCGTCGTCGTCACCCATGCGTCGCTGATTGCCGACCTTGTGGGCCATCGGCCCGCCCGACCAGAACGGTCCCCATCGCTCGCACGGCGGGTGAGCCACGACCGGATGCGGTCCATCGTACCTGCGAGCGTCGCGCTCGGGCAGTCCCCAAGGCTCGACGCCGTCCAGTCCGTAGTACGTCCCGCCGTGCTCGACGTACAGCGCAGCGATCGTCCTAGTCGTCGTCATAGTGGACGTACTCCTTAGCGACGTAGATGCTCGTGCAGTGCTCGGCGTGGTCGGAGTAGCCGTATCGATAGTCGCAGGTGCATCGACACGTCTGCAGCTTCGAGACTCTGTGGAGCAGCTGGATCAGGTGGCGCACGTCCTCCATCTCAGTCTCGATGCCGCTCGTTATGTCGATCTTCCGCTTGCGATCCCGTCCGACGACGCGCGTGATCTTCACGTAGAAAGTGTGCTTCTTGACGACGGTCTGCTCGACCGTAAGCTCGACACCGTTGACCTCGATCCTCATATCTTGATCGTCTCTCGGATGATGCCCGCCAGTCGCCGAACGCGATCCTCGTGGTCCGCCTCCGCTCTCCCTGGCCACGAGCACTCTCCTGTGTGACTGTTCGGCAGGACACATCGACGATCGTGACCGCGCGCCGTCGATGGCGCATCGCCGCGGATGCGTCGCCCGTTCCTCTCCTCGCGCATCACGCTGATCTCGATGTCGCCGCCGACGCGGATGATGCCTCGCCCCTCGTCGATCTTCGTGTGAGGACCGAGAGACGCGATGTGCCCTACACGCAGGAGCGCGACGAACAGTTCTGGCTCGACCTCCAGCTCCACCCGGGCGAGCGCCATGTTGTTCAGGCGGACGGTCCTCAGAAGCTCTCGGCATGCCTCGACCACGCCGAGCGATCGGGACGGCTCCTGCTGAAGACGCTGCTCGTCCGTCTCCTCGAGACGGTCCAGCATCACACGCAGTGAGTCTAGATCCTCTCGAGTCAGTGCAAGACTGTGAGCGACACGGACGTACTCGTTGTCTGGCTCGAGTCGCAGCTTGGTCAACTCGATGACCACGCCGCTGTCCGTTCTTGTGACCCTGAGGTCGCCGATCTGTATCGTAGTCACAGCATCATCTCCTGTTGGTCCTTCGTCAGCCACTCCCGCACGCGGTCGCCCGTGACCTGCGATGCGACGTCGAACTTCCGCCGCAGAGCCTCCACGACCTGCTCGTCGACGGTGTCCTCAGCCTCGATGTCAATGACGGTGACGCTCTTGTCCTGGCCGATGCGGTGGAAGCGGTCCTCGGACTGGAGCCGCTTCTCGAGGCTGTACGAGTTGGTATAGTAGACGGCGGTCTTCGCGATGTTCAGCGTCACGCCCATGGAGATCGCGTGAACGTTCGCCACCAGAACGCGCGGTCCTGCTGGATCGCGGAACGCCTCAAGACCGGTCTCGCGGTCCTTCTGACTAGTGGAGCCGTCGTAGCGCACGCGACCGACGCCCGCGAGATCCAGCGCGCGACAGACCAGGTCTACGTCCCGCACGAAGCGACACCACACGATGACCTTGTGCTCCAGCTCGGAGACGATCTCCATCAACAGCTGGACGCGAGGGTTCTCGTCGATGGGGACCACGTCCACGACCTGTCTGTCCGCCTCGACCATGACGGTCCCGTCCTCCAGCTCGGTCTCACGCGCGCTGACCGTCGCTGTGACGAAGCCGGAGCAGATCTGCTGGAGCCGCGTCAGTCTGGTCACGGCGAGCGGCGCCTCCGCGAAGCCGCCGGGATCGGCGTCGATCTCAGCGATCAGGTCGCGCTTGAGATCCTCGTAGACCCGTCGCTGCTCCGACGTAAGCTCGAACGACCTTCGCACGTAGACCTTCGGCGGCAGCTCGACGGTGCTGTCCTCCTTCAGCAGTCGCGAGCTGACCGGAGCGATCAGCTTGTTCAGATAGTCGAGCCTCTTGTATCCGACGACCTTCTCGAACTTCATGGCTCCGCGTCCGCGGCGCGTCTCGAACAGACCAAACTCCTGCTTGAAGGCGGGCAGACTGCGGATGCCATGACGCTTCCAGAAGTCCTCGTCGAGGAACTCGAACTGCGAGTGCGCGTCGAACGGACTCTGCGCGACCGGCGTCCCGGTAGCGATCCACCTGTAGTGACAGTGGCTCGCCAGCTCCTTCATGATCTTCGACTGCTGTGTCTTCGGGTTCTTCAGCGCGGTCGACTCGTCCGCTACGATCATGGTGCGGTGGAGCAGGACCAGCTTCCTGGCGAAGTCTAGCCCATGGTCCGTCTTCAGGCTGTCGTACGACATGGCCGCGAAGCGCAGACGCTCGACGATGATGTCCGACTTGGGATCGAGGAACATCGCCCGCTTCAGCACGTCCCTGTCCCTCTTCTCCTTCGTGCGGAACCTGTAGCGAGCGACCGGCGCGGCGAGGTGCTCCGGGATCTCGTGCGTCGTCCAGTTCGAGTAGACGCTGTTCGGCGCCACGACTAGGACCGCGTCGATCTTGCGACTCAGGTACAGGTGCGAGGATACGTCGAGGATCAGCTTCGTCTTGCCGAGTCCCATCTCCCAGAAGAGGGCGAAGTATCGCTTGTCGGCGCACTCCTCGAACACGCGCCGCTGATGCTCGTACGGTCTGGTCTTGAAGACGTCGGTCAGCCAGTCCGTGGTGTCCGTCACCCGAGCCTCCCGAGCAGCTTGTCCAGCTCGCTCAACTCCTGCTCAGCCTCCTGTCCGGTGATGCGCATCGCCTCGAGGACCTTGTGGTGTCGCGGGTCGAGCGCGTACCGGATCTCGGTCATGCGGAAGATCACGCAGCCGCGTATCCACTCCATGTCGCGGTCGGCCAGCTTGATGTTCTTCGGCGGACCGCCGAGGACTGTGTAGCGAGCGACCTCGCGCTGACAGTCCGGCAGATAGCAGCGGAGGATCATGACGCCGTCCTCGACAGACACCTGTAGCGGAGCGGTCAGGTGACAGCGCGCGCTGAGCGTCAGCTTGGTCTGGTCCTCGCACAGATCGCACTTCAGCGTCTCGTCCGTCACGACCGCTCCTCCGGGTCTCCGGCGACGACCACCACGCGATCGGGCGCGGCTGCGTTCCCTGTGATGTTCTTCGCGAGCGCGATGGCCGCTCCGAGGAAGCTGCCGAGGAACTTCAGTCTGTCGCCCTCGCCCGCGGCTGCGAACGCGCGACGGACCTCAGGCTCCGCGAGAAGCTCCGGCTTGCAGCAGCTGAAGTCAGGGCAGCACTCGCCGTCCTGCTCCCAGCGCTCGCTCGCCGCCGTGAAGATCCTGTGGACCGAGTCGCCCTCGACCCACCGACGAAGCTGCTCGTCGCTTGTGATGCACTCTCGCTTGACGTCGGTCATCGCCCACCCTCCTTCGGCACGAACACCATCGGGCCCCACGTCGGCGTCCCGGGATCGCGCTCCCTGCCGACCGTCCCGTAGACGGTCGAGTACTCCCGACCCAGCTGCGTCTGGTAGATCCAGCCCGTCGGCACCGTCAGGCGCCGGACCGAGTGTCTCTGGTCGTCGACCACTAGCTCCCACTTCTCCATGTCACTTCCTCCGTTGATATTGTCTAGCGCGCGTCGCCATCTGCACGTAGAGCCGGCGCATCTTCTTGCGACCGGACGCCGTCAGCGACGCGTATCCCATGACGCCGGCCTCGACGAACCAGACCATCGATCCGTCGATGTTCAGCGGCACCATCTCGGTCCCCGTCGGAGCGAGCGAGATCCACTCCTCCTGTGTGATGAAGCTCTTCGCCGGAGCGCTCTCGCCGCGGAGCCTGATCCTCACGTCAGCGACCGCCCATCCCGCGGACCGCGTCCCGAAGCGCGGTGTTGATCACCTCGCTCAGGTGCTTGACGATCTGGTTGCCGATCTCCACGCTGGAGCGAAGCTCGTCCCGCTCCTTGGCGAGACGGTCGATGACGTCCCAGTAGTACTCGGCCGCGTAGAATCCGGCGCGGTTCAGCGCCTCGTTCACCTTGGTCAGAATCTCGGCGGTCTCGACGGCGCGCTTCTCCAGGGCGAGGACGGCTCGGGCCAAGTGGACGCTCGGCTTGTCAGCGTCGACGCCGTACTTCTCGATGACCTCGCGAGCGAGCTTGGACTGGTCGGTCTCCGCCACGTCAGTTCCCCTCCCGCACGGACGGGTCTGTGACGACGCAGCGGCCGTCGGCAATGATCTTCCCCGCGGCGCTCTGGTCGATCGGGTAGAGCCGGACCGTCTGCCCGACGCAGAACGTGGTGCCGCATCGCTGACAGTGGTAGAAGTACGCGAAGTCGGCGTCGACGTGTCCGTGAGCGCCGCACCTGCACTGGACGTCCATGCAGACGTTCGTTCCCTTCCACTGAATCCACGCGTGCCCCTCGCCCTCGTCGGGCACGTCCTTGTCGTACTCGAGCGGCTGATCTGGCCAGTCCGTCACCGGGTCGTGCTTGCTCACGTCCGCTCCTGCTTCTGGTGGTTGAACGGCAGCGACAGCCACTTGTCGTAGAACTCCTGCGGTCCGCCGTCGATGACGACGCGGTAGTGCGTCTTCCCCTCGGGGACGTAGCCGGCGGCGAGCGTCTGCTCCACGATCAGGTCGATCGCCTCGATCAGCTTGTCCCGTGCGGCGTCGCTGTGCGGGTCGGCCTTCGCCTTGATGGTGTACCACGACTTCCGGTCCTCGCTGGTAGGAGAGTAGTAGCGGAAGCGATAGCGGCACATCCACGGCTCGCCCTCCTGCTTGAACACGACGGCTAGCAGATCCTGCCGGTCCCCGGGCAGGTACCAGCCGACTGCGACGCGGGTCTTCTCTGTGATGTCGATGGTCATCGTCCCTGTCTCCTCCGCTCATTGATGTGAGCTACAGTCTTCTACGTGCTGCGTGATAGCGCCGCTTGAACCTGCTGACGGCCAGGTCCTCGCTCTCCTGCCAACACAGATACACGCATCGCTCCTTCGGGTCTGCCGGCTCGAACCTGTACGTAGGACTCTGGTCGTCGAAGCGGTAGACGATGCGCCCGAGGTACGTCGAGCCCTCGTAGACCTCGACGATCGGGCCGAGGAAGTCGTCGTCCGTCTCGAACAGGTGCAGTAGTCCGTCTTCGACGATCACTCAGAATGGGTCCGTGTTCGGGTCAGCGCCCGGATGTGGAGCTGCGTCGAGTCTCAGCTCGGCGTCTGACGACTCCTTGTCGTGCACGCCGTGGACGAAGAGCGGCTCGTCCCACTGGAAGGTCGGCCAGTTCCTCGCGCGCTGGAAGTCCTTCCTGCACGCAGTCAGCGGCGGGAACAGAAACGCCATCGGCCGCACAGATCCACCCTCGACCGCATGGTTCTCTCCGAGCTGGGTCGAGCGGGCGCTTGGTATCTGCTTCAGGAACCAGTCGTGCCAGACGCGCACGGACATGACGAACTGATTCCGCTGTCGCATGTACTCCTGGTAGTCCTCGTAGAGCAGCGACTTGACGACCGGTCCCTCCCACCGCACGGTCGGGCGAGCGTTCAGCCAGATGCCGATGTGCAGCTTGTCCAGAAGCCACTCGTGCTCTCTACTCAGGTTCAGCATCTGCTGCTCGACCAGAGCCTGTGTCTTCGGCACCGACCGCACGTCGAAGTCGCTGAGGTCCACGCTCAGCAGATGGTGCATCAGGTTCGCGCGTCCCCCGGCGTCCATGTCTTCGGCGATGCGACCGAAGTACGCGCTGTCCTGCGTCTTGTCGGTGCCGACGCGCAGCACAAGGAATCGCCGCTCGTGGTCGCCGGCGGGGACGACGCGCTCGTTGTTGGACGTCATCATCAGGTGCGCGTAGTTCTCGCCCCAGAACACGTCGTAGCCCTTCCGCTCGATCGCGCGTCGCTTGCCCGTGATCAGCTCCTTCAGCACAGACTCGTTCCGGCGATCGTACGCGTGGTAGGCCTCCTCCGCCACCACGAGGATCTTGTCGGCGAGGTGAGAGTTGAAGCGGCCGATCAGGTGGTCCATGTTGTCCACGACCGCGCCGTGCGAGCCGAACAGGTCGAGGAACTGACGACAGAAGAAGCTCTTGCCAGTGCCGCGCTCTCTGGAGACTAGCACGATGGCGACCTCGCTCTGCGTCTTCGGCTGCTGGACCACGCGAGCCATCCAGCGGATGAGATAGTCGGAGTACTCCTGGACGCCCGCGCAGATGTTCGCGCGGACGTGGTGCAGGAAGCCCTGGTGCTTGACGCCGTCCGCGGGCTGGACCGCGAAGCCGCGGAACGTGTTATACGACCCCGGGCTGTCGCCGGACGGGTCGAACACGACTCGCTCGTACTGACGTCTGCGCGCTTGATGGAACCACCACTTGCCGTCGCTCTGCAGGACCTCGCGTCCCTTCGCGTCTTTCGTGATGATGTGAGACGAGGCTCGGGCGGAGAAGAACTCGCGCGGTCCCTGGAAGGACAGCTGTCCGTCGCCGGTCTCGCGCATGACCACGCATCGGTTCCCGTAGTTCTCGACGACGGCGAACTTGTCGTTCATCTCCAGCAGACGCGGGTGTATCGAGGCGTCTCGCGCGCGGCTGATCTGCCGGAGAGCGTAGCGCGTGATACCAGAGCCCTTGTCCAGCACAGACTCGCTGATGCTGAAGCGCGAGTCGGTGATGACGCCGTGGATGACCTCGTCGGGGACGTTGCAGCGCACCATCTCGCAGCAAGCGTAGAAGAGCCACTCCGAGCGGGACTTGACGACCGCCCTGTCGTCTGGGTCGAAGCCCTGCACGATCACCTTCTTCAGCTTCTCCGGCACCTCCAGCTCGTCGATCGACTCGATGCGCTTCAGGTCCTGGCTGACCTTCGTGGCCGACGTGGTCGCGTTCACGGGCGCGACCGGCGTGGCCATGAAGTGAGCGATGGGGTACGTCACGTCGCTGGTCGCGTGGATGACAGCCAGAGCTGGAGTCCTTCCCTTCGCGACCTTCTCTGCGCTCGGCCAGTTGATGGTGCCCGGGAGCCTGAGGATGCGGCTGATGTCGCGACAGTGGTCCGGCGTGCTGAAGTCCAGCTCGAACTGCCAATTGCGACGCTCCACCTCGATCGCGTTGCGGATGTGCTCCTCCGGCGTCGAAGCGGTCAGCTGAACCGGGTCGGTCAGTCGCCAGAGCGCGTTGTATCCGCCGCCGCTGAAGATGATGGCGGACGGTGGCGTCCTATACGCGAGTATCTGCGTGAGGATGCGGTCCTGCTCGGCCGCGATGTCCGCTCCAGCGCGCGGGTCTACATCGACGTGCAGGAAGTGGACGACCTCGATGTCCGTCTTGCCGAACTTCTTCTTCCCTGACGCCTCCCTCGTGGGCTGGTTCACGCTGTAGTAGAGGTTGAACTTCGCGTGGTCCTCGACGAAGGACATCGCGGACTCGATCGTGTTGCAGGTGTCGCTCGCTATCTCCTTCTTGGAGACGCTGATGGCGGTCAGGGTCCACGGACCCGTCGGGTACAGCCAGAGCAGGAAGGCGCGAGTGACGTCGGGCGATGGTCTCACTGCTGGTCTCCGTTCAGGTGATATCCTGGTTGGTTCGCTCTGTGTCCCTGCTCGCCGCACAGCGAGCACGTAGCCTGTCTACGTGGATGCCTGACGCGGTTTCCGCAGCTGGTGATCTTACCAGTCTTTACTCGTGTCGCCTTGAGCAGGATCTCATCGCCGCACGAACACCGACACAGAACCATCTTCGGTGGGACTCGTAGCAGGACAGTCAGCGTCCCAAACTGCTGACCAACGATGTCGTCCGCTTTGGTCATAAGATGGCGTACTTTAACACATGCCCGGGTGTGGATGCAAGACCTTTATACTATCGTTACTAACCAACGTGCCCTCCTGTCGCTACTGACAGACAGAAGTGTTAATGTGTAGCGGCGCCACCCCCGGCGGACGGGTATCACCAGTATCGTGCGCTCCTTGCTGCGTGGGTTGCGGCTCCTGGTTTTCGAGCCGAGTCAGATCCGCCTCGATCGAGTCGCTCCCCGGCGTCCCAGCCCCGGGCTGTGTACGCGTTGCGCGTGCGCGTGATCGCGCGCGTCTATTACACATGCGCGAGCGCACGAATGTCCTTGCATTCCGGCGCAAGGTGTGCCCTAGCTGCGCGCAGGGACGTAGTGAGCGCCGACGATCCGAAGGATCCGGTTGACCCGTTCGCAGGGCTAGACGAGGATCCGTTCGCCGCGATCGAGGACGAGCCCGCTCCGGAGCTTCCGGTCGAGCAGTTCGTCGAGGAGCTGGAGCGTCTGATGCTCGCTGGTCACAGCTTCAGCTCCATCCGCCACTGGGCGATGCGCGAGTACAGCGTCGACAAGGACATGCTGAACCAGCTGATGCAGATGGTTCGGCAGACGTGGGCGCTCGAGTCCCAGACCGTCGCGCAGACCAAGATCCGCCGCGACCATCTGCGCGTCCGGTACTTCGAGGTCTTCGAAGCCGCGATGGCGAGCGGCGACTTCCTCCCCGCGGTCAAGGCTCTCGACTCGGTGGCGAAGCTCGATGGTCTCACGTCGCCCGACGTCAACCTGACCCAGGTCAACGTCAACTCCGGAGGCGCGTACACCGGGCAGATCACGTCCGGCGTGCGCGAGCGGATCGCCCAGCTCGCAGACACCATGCGGCTCCGCGCAGAGCAGCGGTCACTGAAGGCTGCGACTGTCATCGACATCGCCTCGTCGCTTCCCGAGAAGAAGAAGAACGGGAGCGGTCGATGAAGACGTGGTCGATGGTCACCATCAAGAAGCACTACGACCGTCGCAGTTACGAGGCTGTCAGGTTCAGGGTCGAGGACCCGACCCACGGCGGATGGTTCACGTTCGACCTGGTCGTGTCCCGCGAGGGCTTCAACGACAAGCGGTATCGTGACGTGGAGTGGGACGGAGCGTGGTGGGCTCGCGTCTGGCATCGACTCGCTCGACCATTCAGGAGAGTGCGTCGGTGAGCGACATCAAGACGCATCCGGTGCAGACTGAGTGCTGTCACCGCAGCGGCGTCATCCCGAGGAAGGTCTATCTCGCTGCGTACGAGGTCTATGCTGCCGTCTACGGTCCTCAGCAGGCGCTGATCGAGGGTGGCTGTCGCGGTGGCTTCGGCGTCGGTGAGACGATCGCGCTCCTGTACGCTCGAGCGTTCCCGCGTGAGGAGTGGCGCGCACGCGTCGACGAGGCACTGACAGGACTGAGGCTGAACAAGCGATGAGCGACGCTCTCGGCTTCGACCTGTCCGACATCGACCTGCTATCGCCGGACGAGCAGCTGGAGCTTCTGCAGAACCTCGAGCAGCTGGTCGGCGGAGAGAGCGCGGCGGAGTTCATCAAGCGCGTCTGGCCGGACGAGCCGTGTCCGAAGCATCTGCTCCCCGTGCTCGATGCCGTCGAGCGCGCTCGAGTGATGCCAATCCGTCTGTGCATCAGCGTCGGTCCCGGTCACGCGAAGACGACGATCTTGCTCCGTCTGCTCGCGTGGTGGCTCAGCAAGAGTCCGGCTGACCAGTGCGCCTACGTGACGTACTCGAATCAGCAGGCGATGGACAAGAGCGGCACGTGCCGCGAGTACGCGGAGGACGCTGGCATCGAGCTGAGCGGGACGGCGCTCAGTCACTGGTACACGTCGTGGGACGGTGGCGTCATCGCAGCTGGCTCGCGCGGCAAGCTGACGGGTCAGCGCGTCCCGGGTCTCATCATCTACGACGATCCGTACAAGGATGAGCTGGAAGCTCGAAGCCCGGCGATCAACCACGCGGTCAAGGAGCGCTTCAAGGCGATCGCGTTCACGCGTCTCCAGGGCGGTAGTGTCATCGTCCTGCACACCAGGTGGTCTGAGGACGACCTGATCGGGTGGCTGACGAAGGACCTCGGATGGGAGTACATCAATATCCCGACGGTCTGCGACTCCGTCCCGGACATCCTCGGTCGCGAGATGGACGAGGTCGCGTGGCCGGAGAAGTATCCTTACGACCGGTGTCCCGGCATGTGCGGCCACGAGGGTCACCTCATCGAGATCCGCGAGACCATCGGCGAGCATCTTTGGGCGGCGATGTACCAGGGTCGTCCGCGCCCGATCGGTCGCGCGGTGTTCCACGAGCCGGCTCGCTTCCGACTGAACGACGACAAGAAGACCGGAGAGAAGTCGCAGTTCACCTGGACGGGGAAGCGAGGGTGCATCGCCATCGACCCGGCGGCGACGGCTAAGACGTCCGCCGACTACTCCGTCCTCGCGGTCTGTGCGATCGAGGGGTTCGGCGCTCGCTCGACGATGTACATCGTGGACCTGATCCGGACGCAGTGCGAGATCCCGGAGCTGATCACCATCGCGCGACGCCTTCAGCTCCAGTACAGGCTGATGGTCGCGTGCGAGGCGATCGGCGGCTTCAAGGCGGTCCCTCAGTCCCTCCGTCGCATGGACCCGACCCTCAGGGTCTACGACATCGACGTCGGCACGAAGGACAAGCTGACGCGCGCTCTGCCGGCGAGCGCTGCGTGGAATCAGGGTCGCATCCTCGTTCCCATGGACACTCCGTGGGCCGACCGTCTCATCGACGAGATGCGGCTCTTCACCGGAGCCGGCGACAAGCACGACGATCAGGTGGACGCGATCGCGCACGCGTGGAACGTGCTCTATCGCGGCGCGCCGAAGACGACCCAGGACGACTACGCCGCGGGAGGCATGTGATGACGGACACGGCAGAGCGTCTCAAGGACGTCAGCGAATTCGCGTGCGAGGAAGTCACCGCATCCGCCGCTCCGGTCGTCGCTCGCACGCGGACCGATCTGGAGAGCGCGGAGATCGAGATCGAGCTGGCCGACAACGAGCAGGCGGCGAACTTCTTCGAGCGCGTCGCGCTGATCCTGCGTCGGGGCGAGCGCGTACGCGTGCGAGTCAGCATCAAGGAGCCACGATGAGCGACCCACTCAAGCCAGTCCCTTCCCAGATCGGGTCCGTTACGGGTGTCGATCGCATGGACACACTCGATCGACAGAAACTTGACTATCGCACGAAGCTCGAACTGCTCTGTCAGGAGATGAAGGCCAAACTCGGACGCGATCCTCGGTCGGGCGGCTTCGCCTTCGTCGCTCGCCCGCGGGTGATCCTCCAGCTTCTGAAGGACGCCCATCCCGGGACGCTCGCGTGCGAGATCCAGATGGAGCGACCGGTCATCGCTGGTCGCACTGGAGCCGACGTCGTGGGCTTCTGGAATGGCATCCCCATCATCGTCCGCTCGTCCACGGTCGGCGACAACCTGATCTGCATCCGGGTCGACAAGATCCCCGAGTCGCATCAGGTGGACCGCCGTCGCGCGGGCGAGCTGCGCATGGCGGCTCACTACAACAAGCTGGACGTTCTGGTGGGCGATCCGTGATCAAGCAGACGGCTCCGTATCCGCTCGCCCTTCGGTCGCTGATAAGCCGACTGAGGTACAAGGCCGGATGGTTCTTCGAACTGCTCGATGACTTCGACCGCGGTCAGGACTCTCAGGGCATGACCCTGGTCATCAGCATCAACGTCCCGAACAGCTACGACGAGTCCCAGGGCTTCGTCGTCAACCACTACATGATCGTTCCCGCCGCGTCGTACAACGAGGCGTCGTGGCGACGGTGGCTCTTCGACCAGATCGTGCTGGTCGAGACGCACGAGGCGATGGAGTTCTTCAAGATCGACGGCTCCCGTCCCTACGCGCCGAACCACACACCGGGGAACGAGCCATACGTCGTCCGCGAGACCTGCTCGCTCGAGGACGCGAAGCGAGACGAGCACGGCATACCACGAGACGTGGAGGTCTAGTCCATGGATACGTTCGCCCTCGACCTACCGACGCAGCCAGCGGAGAAGCCCGGCATCCTGCTGAAGCGACTGAAGCAGAACCATCCGCGACTCGACCTCAACAGGGTCAAGATCCTGCACGCTCTCTATCGCGGCGGGAGGTACCTGCTCGGCGACGACAACGTCCTCCAGCAGGTGATGCCGAAGTACGCTCACGAGAAGGCTCTGGTATACGACGAGCGTCGGAAGCGAGCTTTCTACGAGAACATCTTCGCTCAGGTCATCAACCAGATCAGCGCTGGTCTGGCTCAGGACCCGATCCGCATCCTCCAGGAGATCGAGACGATCGAGGAGAAGCCGGACGACGACGAGCAGGTCGCGAAGCCGCCCACACCGGGCGAGAACCCGTTCGCCAAGAAGGACGACGAGGAGAAACCGGACCCGAAGAAGGATCCCAAGTCCGAGGACGCTCCGGACAAGAAGCCGCCGTTCCCGCCGAAGCCTCCGGTCCCGCCGTCGCCGTTCGGTGGACCGCCTCAGCCTCCGAAGCCGACCATCAAGCTGGTCGAAGAGAAGATCGACGACTACTGGCACGACCTGATCGAGAACGCCACCGCTCTCAGTGAGGACGGCTCCACGCACCGCTCGCTGGATCAGGTGATCCGGGACGTCGCCGTGGAAGCTCTCGTGACTGGATGGGGATGGCTCCAGGCCGATCTGCCGAAGCCGGACGACGAGCTGCCGACGTCGCTCGCCGAGCAGGAGGAGTCGGGTGCTCTCCGCGCGTATCTCGTCCCGTGGTCCACCGAGCGGGTCACCGACTGGGAGGAGCACGACGGTCGCATCCTCTGGGTCCGGACGTACTCGTGCGAGGTGCGCGCCGACGATCCGTCCGCGCTGCGCGACACGAAGAAGCACGTCTGGACCATCTGGGACGACAAGACCTGGACGCGGTACGAGCTGATCGAGAAACGCAATCAGCAGATGCCGAACGACGAGACGCCGATCATGCCCGCGTCGTCGGGCGATCACACGTTCGGTCGCGTCCCGTGGGTCAGGCTCGACCTGTGTCTCGAGGACTCGGCGCACCTCCACATCGGCGACATCATCGAGTCGCTGTGCAGGAATTACTTCAACCGGCAGAACGGCGAGTCCTTCCAGTGGACGCAGTTCTACTATCAGCAGCTGTACGAATTCCTCGGTCCGGAGATCGCCGGTATCGACACGATGGTCAGCGAGGCGCAGACCGACACGAACCGAGCGAAGCGCGTGCGCGCCCCGGGCGAGGTGCACGTCCGCGGAGCCGAGGACCGCGCGGAGTTCGTCGGGCCGAACATGGCCGGAGCCGAGGCCGGTCGCAACGCTCTTCAGGACATCAGGGACGCCATCCTCCGCATCGTCGCCCAGATGGCGCTCGCCCAGGATACGTCGGGCGCTATGATCCGCCGCTCCGGCGACAGTAAGCGACAGGACTCGGTCGCTCAGGAGATCGTGCTCGGTGCCATCGGCAAGAAGCTGGTGACGCTCGCGAACCACACGGTCGAGCTACTCGCTGACGGTCGCGGTGACACGGAGGAGCCGCCCAAGATGGTCGGCTATCAGCACTTCGACGTGACGGACGCGGACACGATCGTCAACCGCGGCGTCCTCGTCGAGACGCTGGACATCCCGTCGGCGACGTACCAGATCGAGCGCAAGTGGCAGATCGCCGTCGCCGATCTCGGCGAGAGCATCGACTCCGAGACGAAGCGGAAGATCAAGGAGGAGCTGAGCCAGTCCATCACGCAGGACCAGCTGACTGCACCCGAGATCCCGCCCGGCTTCGGCGAGCCGCCGTTCGGCGCCGACCCGAACGCTCCGCCGAAGGACGGTCAGCCGCCTCCGTTCGGCGCGAAGCCAGGTGCTCCGCCGTTCGGCCAGAAGCCGGGTGCGAAGCCGCCGTTCGGGAAGAAGCCGCCGTTCGGCGCGAGCGGTCCGAAGAAGCCGTTCCCTCCGAAGAAGCCGATGGGTAGAAAGTTCCCTTGAGCTTTCGCTCCGCCATAGCGGAGAATCGCCGCGCGGTCATGGACCTGTCCGACCCGGAGCTGGAGGACGTTCTGCCGGTCCTCTACGACATCCGCTCGGAGGTCGCCGAGGCGCTCAAGGACTTCCTGAAGCGCGAGGATCCGGCGAGCGAGTACTCGCTCCAGAAGCATCGAGCTTTGGTCGTGCAGCTGGACGACGCCATCAAGACTGCCGAGGAGGATCTGCCTCGCGCGACCGTGCGCGAGCTGAGGGGCGGAGCGGCGAAGACCGGACGCATCAGCATCGAGAAGCTTCGGCGCATGGTCGAGGAGGGAGAGCGTCGGTTCGCCGGCGCGGCTAGCTCGCTGCGCATCCCGGTCGCTAAGGTCCTGACGAACGTGGACCGCACTATGATGGGTCGCTACGCGTACCGGAGTCAGCGCTACGCTGGCGACGTCGGTCGGCGTATCCGCAACGATCTAGCGACGGGCGTCATCCGTGGCGAGTCGATCGACCAGCTGGCGAAGCGTCTGCTCGGCGGTCGCTACACCGCTACGGCGAAGCGCGGCGCGACCGCAGTCGCGGACGGCATGGCCGACTCGATGTTCTTCAGGAACAAGGCCGACGCCGAGCGGCTCGTCCGTACCGAGATGGTCAACGCGTACACGGAGAACCAGCTCGAGTCGATGAAGCAGCTGAACGAGGACGACCCAGGGTGGAAGAAGATGTGGGACGCGGCGAACGACATGCGCGTCTGTCCGCTCTGCTACGACCTCGACGAGCAGGTCGTCGACTACGACAAGAACTTCAAGGGTGGCATCAAGGGTCCACCACTGCACCCCAACGATCGGTGTTCGATCGTCCCATGGCACGAACGGTGGAGCGCTTCGGGGGTCGCTCCCTCAACAGCAGCGGGATAGGAGAAAGACGTATGAGGATCAAGAGGAACGGATCTGGAGCGTATCACCTGGGCATGTTCGGTCGTCCGCGCATGCTCCTTCAGCGCGCCGGAGAGGGCGGCGGATCTGGCGGTGGCGAGGGCGGCGATGACGGGGACGAGGACAAGGCGTTCACGGAGAAGTTCAACAAGCTCTTCCACAAGGCGATGGGCGAGCGGGACAGTCGGCTCGAGAAGAAGCTGATGAAGAACTTCGAGACGTCGCTCGGAGCAAAGCTCGAAGAGATGACGACGAAGCTGTCGGAGACGATGCAGCTGAAGACGAAGGAGGGCGAGCCCGGTGAGGGTGGCAGCGACAAGGCGCGCGGGAAGGACGGGAAGTTCATGCCTCCCGAGATGGCTGCCGAGATCGCCAAGATCAAGAAGGACGCGCAGGACGCTCGCGAGATGGCGGAGAAGTTCAAGAAGCAGGCCGAGGACGAGAAGACCGCTCGCGCCAAGACCGAGGAGCGGCAGATGCTCGTCACTGCTCTCAGCGGGAAGGTCAAGCCGTCGCTGATCGACATGGTCGTCGACCAGCTGCACGCGAAGCACGTCACGCGCGACCCGGACACTGGCAAGGTGCTCTGGAAGGGAGACGGCGACGACGTGCTGCCGTTCACCGACGGCGTGGTCGCGTGGACCAAGTCGGACTTCGGCAAGGAGGTCGCTCCGCCGCGCGAGGCTCGCGGGTCGGGTGGTCGCGGCGGTCAGGGGGACGACGGTGGTCAGAAGGGACCGATGACCTACGATCAGCTCGGGGCCATCATCTCCGGCTCGATCAGCCAGCAGCGATAACGACGATTCCACCAGATCACTCTTGCGGCGCCGCAAACGCCGTGTTAGTGGAAAATTTAGACAGCAAACTTTACTCCTGAGGCGCAAGGTGGAGCGCTGAGGGAGGCTCGCCGGCTCGGCGTTAAAGAGCGCTTCGCATGGTCCTGCGTCACGGGCCGTTCGCTAGGAGCACTCTTCAACACCGGAGCCGGAGGCCATGACAACTATCGATACCAGTCTTCTGAACCCTGCCCTCGAGCAGTTCATCCGCCAGGCGGTCGTCAAGCAGTACAACCGCTCGCACGTCACGACCAACCTGATCCGCAAGGAGTCGGGTATGGGCAAGAACCTCGCGTGGGACGTGTCGGTCGGTACCGCGACCGGCCAGGTCTTCGACGAGGGCGAGACCGTCTCGACGTTCAACGCCGACACGGAGCTGCTCGCGACCCTTCCGTGGGCCGAGTACGGCGACGCGTTCAAGATCACGGGTCGTGCGGAGGACGGCGCGCAGTTCTCGCGCACCGAACTCGGCTCGACGTGGGCGTTCAAGATGACCCAGGCCCGTGAGCGCGCGGCCGAGAAGGTCAACGTCGACGTCTGGTCCGGCGACGGATCTGGCTCGCCGCAGAAGCTGTTCGGCCTGACGATGGGGTCGGGCGGTCCGCTGTCGGCGTCCGGCACGTACGCCGGTACGCTGAACCGCGGCACGTACTCGCAGGTCCAGGGCATCACGCTGGCGAACGGCGGCATCCCGCGCGCCGTCAACCTCAGCCTGATCGAGCAGGGCTTCGAGTACGTCTTCAACGCGTCCTCGAAGACGCCGACCTTCGGCGTGACGACGGCGAACATCTGGCGTCAGCTCTGCGAGCTTCCGTCGGATCAGCGCCGGATCCTGCAGGAGGTCTACATCCGCGGCGAGAAGCTGACGATGTCCATGGGCTTCCACGCCGTCGAGATCAACGGCGTCCCCGTGTTCAAGGACGTGTCGGTTCCCGCCGGCTACCTCGGGTTCTTCTGCGATGACTGCATCGCGATGGAGTACCTGCCGACCGCTCCGGCGCGCATCGCCCGCGGCAAGATCATGGCGACGGTCCCGCTCGCCGGGACGCCGCAGGAGCAGGGTCAGGACTTCTTCAACCTCCCGCCCGGGGCGAACGTCCCGCTCGTCGCGAACATCATCGCTCTCCCGAGCGCTGGTAACTTCGAGGCGTGGATGATCGACGCGACCATCGGCCTGAAGGTCACGCGTCCGAACGCGCACTTCCTCATCAAGGATCTCGCGACTCGCATCGAGTCCTGATCGGTGATCTAGCGTCTGTCCGCGACTGCCGTCCGGTGTGCGTCGCGGATAGTCCTAGCTCCCTGATCAACCAACGGAGGACTCAGATGCCAGCGATCAACAGTGAGACCAACAGCGTGGAGGTGGTGAACATCTCCGGTAGCATCGTGCGCTTCGAGATCGAAGGCGTGCGATACAAGCTCGCTCCCAAGGAGAGGGTTCATCTCCACAAGAGCTATACCGTCAACAAGAAGATGCGTCCCGACGCGGACCCTGTCCCGTCGACGATCGAGCTTCTGACGAACAACATGGTCGTCCCGGTCACGGACAAGCGCGCCATCGCGCGCCTCGGGAACCAGGCGAAGGCGGACTGACCGTGGCCTTCTCCCCGACCGAGAAGACGAAGATGCTGTTCTACCTCGGGTACTCCGTATTCGAGGACAACGGTCCAGCGATGCGCTCGCTGAACTCGCTCGACTCCAAGGAGGAGGTCGCGGGCTTCATCATCCGCGATCTGCTCTCCAAGATGGACGACGTCGCGCGAGAGATCCACGAGACCATCGCTCTCGCTGCCGCGGTCGAGGACGGCAGCATCAAGGTTCGCGCTCACTACACGCTCGAGCACCTATGGCGTCTCGGACGCAGCTACGTCAACCAGCTCGCGCGCTACACGAAGATCTCCATCGACGGAGACGTGTTCAGCTCCAGCAGTAACGCTCGCGACGGTGGCGGCTTCTACGCGCAGGACCCGAGCGAGAAGAGATTCACTTAGCGCCCTCGCCCTGCGGGAGGGCGGTTCTACCACCGTTGACGCCCGAGCAAGGGGCGAGGGCGCACCAATCCACAGCACAGGAGAAGCGTTATGCAGCGAATGATCGTCAAGGCAGCGACCCAGACCGTCGAGGCGGCCGACCCGGACGTCGGCGTCATGGCGGCGGACGGCGACACGCAGGTCGTCGACGTCTCGGAGATGTCCCACATCTCCATCTACCTCAACCAGATCGTCGACGACGGCAACTGCACGCTGACCGTCACGAAGAGCGTCGACGGCGTGAACTTCGCCCCGGTCGCGTCGAAGGCTCAGGGTGACTTCGCCGCTGGCGCGAACAAGGCGATCGAGATCACGCTCAGCGACGGCAACGGGATGCCGACGCACGCGAAGCAGATCAAGTGCGAGCTGTCGGGCTCGAGCGGGAACGGGACGTACACGATGACCGCGGCCGGCTCGCTGCGGTCGAACCGCTGAGGTGCCGTCATGCACGGCAAGATCATCACACGGACCGCGACCCTCCTCGTCAACGACGCGGAGGACGGTCTACTCAGCTCGGTGAACGACGTCGCTGCCGTCGACTGTCGTGACATGCACAGCATCTCGCTGTACGTGAACATGGTGGTCGACGATCCCGCTCAGACGAACGGCACGAAGTCGTCGCTCGATCTCGAGGGTCCCGGCACGAACATCGACACGGTCGTGCAGGCGACCTCCCCGGGCACTGACGGGGACGCCATCGGCATCACCTTCCAGGACGGGTCGCTCGTCGACGAGGGCGAACTGACCGTGGTCGGTACCGAGGTGACGTTCGCCTTCAAGGACGGCGTCACCACCGTGGCCGACTTCGAGGCTGCGGTCGGCGCTCTCGTCGGGGACGACGCCATCATCGAGGTCAAGACGGCGGGAACCGGGGCGAGCGTCCTGGCTACGACCGACGACGAGTTCGTGTCGCAGAACCTCGCCGGAGGTACGGACGGCGAGGGCGGCTTCGACATCGTTCTCGAGACGTCGCTCGACGGCCTGAACTACGCTCCGCTCACGGCGTTCGACGAGACGGACTTCGCCGACGGCAGCAACCTGACGATCGAGTACCCCGTGCGCGACGCGAACGGGATGCCGAAGCGGGTCGGCACCGTCAAGGCGACGCTCACGTCACTCGATGACGGGAGCAAGTTCTCGATCACCGCGGTCGGCATCCAGGGCTGAAGCATGAAGGACTCGACGCTCGACAAGACTCTGCTCGCCGACAAGCTGATCGGCGTGGTGGACAAGGTGCGTCGAAAGATTCATGCGAAGCTCGGCACTCGTCCGTGGACCGTCGCCATCGTCACACGCCGCTGGTCTGGCGGCGAGCGAGGCGTCGGAACACCGACGATATCTGTTCTCGAGTTGGACCCGACCCCGATGGTTCAGAGGAACACGAAGGATCGCATGGGACCGGCCGGTCGCGAGGCCGCTGGAACCGTGGTGATGACCGGCGTGTCCCTCCGATACACCGAGGACGAGTTGAGCCCGAGAGCTGACAACAGGACGGAGGTCGCCTATCGGCTGACCGAGGCGCACGGACAGCGACAGCGGACCAGGTGGTTCGTGCTCGCGGCGTCGCCGGTCCCGCGTCGGGGCGACAAGTCGGGTGACAGCACCGACTGGTACCTGTTGCTCAACGAGGCGTCGGCGATGAGCGGTCTCGACAAGGAGGACGCTCCTTGACCGCCATCACCATCGACCCGACGAAGGTCGCGGAGGCCATTCGCGAGGAAGCAAAGAAGGTCCGCGGCTCGCTCAAGATTGCCGCTCGCGCGGCCGCGTATCGCCTGAAGGCGTACCTGATCGAGGAGACGGACCGGCTCGGCATCACGGACCGCGGCATCTTCAAGAACAGCTTCGTCGTCAGCGACGTCACCGTCATCAACGAGGCGCCTCACGCCGGTATGGTCGAGATGGGGACGCGTCCGCATCACGTCGGTCGCGAGGGTCGCGAGGCTCTGAAGGCGTGGTGCATGCGGAAGCTGGGTCTCAGCGAGCAGGAGGCCGAGGGCGCGTCGTGGGCGATCGCGCAGAAGATCGCAGCCGTCGGCACAACCGGGCGGTTCATCTTCCGCGACTCACTCCCGAAGGCGTACGAATTCTTCCAGGAGGAGCTTCTGTTCATCCTGGCGAAGGCGGGGAGCGGCGTATGATCGCACTCTCCCTCAGACGGCAGACCGTCAGCGCCATGTGCGATACGATCCAGGATCGCCTGAAGCTGGCTCAGCGTCCAGCGGCGCTCGAGGCGAACCCGAGCGACACGCCCGAGTATCCCGCGTGCGCGATCCAGCTCGATCGGTTCAAGCTGGACATCACCGACGAGGACGAGATCCAGGGCGACGAGACCGGTCCGTTCGTCGGAGCGCGCGCGATCCTCGGCTACGCGCCGAACATCGACATCGGCGGCGGAGCGTACCTCGTTCGGGTCGGCAAGATCATCGGTCAGGGTCGCATCTGGGTCGGCTGTCGTCTTCCAGCACAGCGGGAGGCGATGGAAGCTCGGATCATGCGCATCTTCTTCGACGACGATCAAGCCCCGACGCGATGGTTGGTCACCATCCCGGAGCCGCTGATCTCAGACTACACTCTTCCGTTCCCGTGGACCGTAGCGGTCTTCATGGGCGACACCGAGTGGACCAGAGAGTACGTGTTCAGCGAGCGTGTCTGGGCCTGGATCTCCTTCGAGATGGAGATCGAGCTTTTGATCCCGCGAGACGCGGTCCCGATGGTCAAGAACTTCCTGCTCGAGTTCGACGTCGACGTCACTCAGCCAGTGACCGATCCGGACAGGGTCGGCGACGTGTACGATCGAGACGCAGGAGCAGACTCGGAGTTCTACGACGTCAACCCTCTTCGTCGCGTAACGCCACCGTAGGAGCAAAGCAATGCCAGCACCGAGGTTCATTACGAGCGAGTCCCAGATCGGCGCACCTGGGGTCTACGTGCTCGAGAGCGCGCCGCCTTCGCCGACGCGAGGTCAGCGGAACAGGATCATCGCACTCGCGGGCGAGTGCGTCCGCGGTCCGGTCGACAAGCCTGTCGTCTGCTCGACGTACGGTCGGTTTCTCGACGTGTTCGGCGCGCGCGACCACTTCGTCAACGGCGGGACCGTCTACGGCCATATCTGGCGCGCCCTCCAGGGCAAGCGATGGGGCAAGCTGGTCATCTGCCGCGCAGCTGCCGACGACGCGGATGTCGCGACCCACACGTTCAAGGACGGTCTCGTGGACGTGCTCCAGGCCGACGCGTCCAGCCCGGGTATCTGGGGCAACGGACTCACCGTCGCGATCGAGGACGCCACGAACGGTGACGCCGACGCGTTCAATGCGATCGTCGCCTACGGCGGCAAGACTCGCAAGCATCAGAACCTCAAGATCAACGCCGCGGGCGACAACAATCTGTCGATCGTGGTCGGCGACGACGACTCGGTCTGGGTCACGTTCACCAAGCTGGCGAACGGTCGCCCCGACAACATCGTCGCCACCGCGCTGACGACCGGCTCGGACGGCACGATCGCCGATACCGACTTCACCGCGGCCGATCGCGCGATGGAGAAGATCAACGCCTACGCTGGTGTCAACGCCGCGGCGGTCGTCGGTCGCTCCAACTCGAACATCAAGGCGAAGGCGGAGACGCTCGCCGCGACCACGAACCAGAAGGTCTGGTACGTCTGCCCGGACGACGAGGACGTCGACTACAGCGCGGCGGTCACCGAGCGCGCGACCAACACGGGAGATCGCCTCTCGTACTGGTTCAACCACTGCTTCCTTCGCGACCCGATCACGCAGGAGGAGATGGTCGAGGAGCCGTACCTCCCGGTCCTGAGCATCCTGTCGCAGACGGACCCCGACATCCACCCGGGCGACTTCGACAACGCGGTGCTCACGCGCTACATCCGTCGCGTCGCCTTCGAGCTTGCGTCGGACGTGCGCGACGCTCTGGACGAGGGCGGTGTCTCGTTCATGTTCCACGACAGCGACTCGACCGGGAACGAGGTCATCCTGCCCGGGAACGCGCTGACGTGCGACAACTCGGTCAACAACCGAGACCTCGATGGCCGCTACATGAAGGACTTCGTCCTCGACGCCGTGGCGAAGCGACTCCAGGGCGACCAGTTCAAGGGGAACACGAAGAAGAACCGCGACGAGCGCTGCGCGAGCGTCTCAGCGTTCCTCGACAACCTCGCTCGCAGCGAGCGCTACATCATGATGAGCGAGGATGGCGTTCCGCAGTACTCGTACAAGAACAATCAGGACATCAATACTCTCGACGAGAACGCCGAGGGTCTCCAGCGCGAGGTCCTGATCGCCCGCCTCATCCCCAAGAACAAGCAGATCCTTCTCCAGGCTGTCATCGGCGTGGACGCAACCATCACGGAGCAGTGAACCATGTCTTCAGGCGAGATCCGCGCGAAGGAAGCACGCGCACAGCTCAGGGTCGATGGCATCCGCCTCGGCGGGTCGTTCACGACCATCCACGACATCAGCGTCAAGCCCGACGCGACCATCGCGAAGAAGCGCTTCACCGGCGAGAAGCGCGCGCGTGGTGACCTCGACGTCGTCGGCTGGGACGTCAGCTTCAAGACCGAGAAGAGGGACCACCTCTGGTCGGAGTTGTGGGACGCGATCCAGAAGGCGGAGCTGAACTCGGCGCCGCTCCCCGACATCGTGCTGACGCTCACGTACTCGTATCGAGACGGCAGCGGCATCACGCGCAGTGCTACCCTCTCCGGGGACTTCGTCCTGAAGATGGACGAGGACAGCATCCCGAAGGACGGGTATCAGATGAACAGTTGGACGGGCTTCTGCTCGTTCAACACCGCCTCCGCGGGCGGCTGAAGAAGGGACCTCAACGGTGATCACGAAAACGGTGGACCTCAGTGAGATTCGCGACCTCGATATCAGCGAGGTCACGATGCGAGCAGTGAACGGGGACGACGCTGTCGAAGCTGCGTCCCGATGCGTCCCTCCGGACGGGCGTCCGGTCGACTCCAACCTCTTCGGTCTCATGATCCGGCAGCAGATGGTCGCTCAGTCGATCACCAGCTTCGTCACGGTCGACGGGGTGAGGACGAAGTGCAACGGACCGTGTCTCGAGTCGCTGACGTGGGCGGCTCGCACGCGCGAGTACGTCGGGGAGATCTTCGACTATCTGAACGGTGTCTCGCGCGAGGAGCGTGAGTCTTTTCAGAAGGCTCTCGCGCCGAAGAAGGAGTCCACCCATGGCTCCTCCGACACCACCCCAAGCAAGTAGATCGCGCGAGAGCCGCAGAAGCTCAGTTAGTTCAGGAGTGGGTATTCGTCGCGTGGCATCTGCGTAGTGGCCCCGATTGTGACGAGTGGTTCTCCTACTCGCTCCGACGGAGACAGTTGATCCTCGCAGAGGTGCGGAAGCGCATCGACCAACACAACGACGCGCTAGCTGATCTGGACAGGTAGATGGCTCAGGGACAAGAGTATAAAGTCAAGCTCGTCTACGCCGTCGAAGACAAGGCGGGGAAGGCGCTCGGCGAGATCGACAAGGCTGCTCGCAAGGCGGCCGAGTCGACCACGACCCTGAAGCAGATGTTCATGGGACTCGGTGCCACGCACCTCGCCGAGTCTGGCTTCAAGACCATCAAGAGTCTCGTCCTCGACTATAACTCCAGTCTCGAGGACTCGAAGACCGTCATCTCCGGCATGCTCTCGCTCTTCACGGGCGCGAGCATCGACAAGACGTGGGATCGCGCGGCGATCTCCGTCGAGCGGTTCCAGCAGATGGCCGCGAAGTCGTCTCTGACCACGAAGGAGTTAGTCGAGACAGCGCAGGGACTCACCCGACCGCTCATCCAGGTCGGCGTGAAGATGACCGACATCGAGAACATCACCTTCGGCGTCGCGAATGCTGCGAAGGCGTTCGGGATGTCAGGCGCCGTCGTCTCGATGGACATCGAGCAGGCTCTGCGCGGCGGCGTCGGCGAGCGAGACCGCTTCATCAAGTCGATGCTCGCTCAGAAGGGCATCGAGCTTTCAGGCGACCAGTTCAACGCGAAGAACCAGGCCGAGCGCATCGCGATCCTCAAGAAGGCTCTCACGTCCCCTGCGATCACCGCGATGGCGGAGAAGCAGGCGGGGACGTTCTCCGGCGTCCTGTCGACGCTCGAGGACAACCTTCAGATCGCGCTCGGCAAGGTCGGCATGCCGCTGTTCAAGGCCATCACCGAGGAGGTGAAGAGCTGGAACGGCTGGATGGACAAGAACGGTCGCAAGATGGAGGAGTGGGGCAAGATCGTCGGCCAGTATCTCGTCGACGGCTTCAAGACCGCCAAGAGCGCCGTCTCGTGGATCATCGATCACGCCGACACCCTCATCACGATCGGCAAGATCTGGGCGGGCATCAAGATCGCAGGCGCGGTCGGCGGCGGACTCGGTGGCTCCATCTCCGGGATGATCGGTGGACTCGGCGGTCTTGGAAAGCTCGGAGAGAACGTCACTGGCAAGGGCTTCCTCGGCAACCTCGGTGCGATCTCGAGCGTCGGGACCGCGTCCTACATGCTGACGACGGAGTTCATGAAGCTGACGGGCGCGAGCAAGGCACTCCACGAATTCGTGGTCGGCAAGGCCATCGTCGCCGACGAGCGACTCACCGAGCAGGTGAAGGCTCTCGACAACGCGATGGCGAACGCGCACGACAAGTACAAGGACGCGGAGGGCGCGCGCGGGACCGCGGCGTTCTCGAACCTGGTCGGCGCGACGGACATGAAGAAGCAGCAGCTGAACATGTTCCAGGATCTACTCCGCTACGGAGCGCGATACAACGCGGAGATGCAGACCAACAGCGTGTCGTCCGCGACCGCTCAGGGTCTCAAGCACGCGCGCGATGCTCTCGAGGGCATGGGCTTCGATCCCGAGATGGGCATGACCGCCATCGCGGACAAGATCGGTAAGCTGACGGTCGAGACCAAGACCCTCGAGTATCGGAAGCAGCTGGCTCAGTACGCGACCGACCAGGGACTGAACGAGGTTCTGAAGGGTGTCACGAAGGAGCAGCTGTCTGTCCAGCAGCGTCAGCTCATCACTCAGCAGATCATGGCGGAGAACATCGCCGCCATCGCGAACGGTCGCGGTCCGCTCACGCAGGAGGGCATCAAGGAGGTCATCCAGGACATGGCGACCTTCGGCATGCTCGGTGACGTCGACGCTCTCGGACAGGCGAAGCCGCCTCAGCAGAACATCACCATCAACATCCAGCAGATGTCCGCGAAGGACCCGAACCGCTGGCTCGCCGACATGGACGACATGGTCGCGCGGAGGAACCGCTCCAGCACCCGGGCGAAGCGAGCCTTCAAGTCGTCACCGCAATGAGCAAGCCTCCATCATCCATCGAGCTTGTGATCACCGAGCAGCGTCAGGCTGGAAACGGCGCGCTCGAGGACACGAACGTTCAGTTCGTCTGGCGAAGTACGGAGCACGCGTCCCCTCAGGGCGACGTCAACCTGCACCTGATGGTGAAGACGGTCCGGACGGAGATTCCCGGCTCGAACAGGGTCGTGGAGCACGCGCTCGCCGCGACGTGGCAGCCGTTCGAGCTGACCGGGGAGTGGGATGACAAGTGGGGAAACCGACGCTCTCCGCCCGGTGTGCTGACGAGTAGCGGGACGTACGCGCTCTCGATGTTCAAGGAGTTCGCGTCGATGATCACGCGGATGCCTCTCGTCCGCGTCGAGATGGACGCCCTCAGCTTCATCGGCATCCTGACCGACCTGAAGATCCGCTACCGCACGCAGACGACCATCGGCTGGACGGTCACGTTCTCGCCGCACGTCAACGAGATCATCCACGTCGACAAGCCGAAGCTGAACATCAGTCAGCCGCTGACGAAGTGGGTCAGCGACGTCACCGATCAGCGGGACAAGATCAGCCTCGGCCTCGCGTCCATCACCAACGCGCCGGGAGCGACCCTCCCGCCGATCCCGCTGAAGACGCCGCAGCTGGACGG